>Ga0209830_10000013_pt1 | contig 233958 bp, 241 predicted proteins | sample ArcticOcean_MG_C_12_FD_187439 | JGI IMG/M metagenome (GOLD analysis project Ga0209830, IMG submission 187439) | Marine microbial communities from western Arctic Ocean - ArcticOcean_MG_CB8_130 (SPAdes) (version 2) | ecosystem: Environmental > Aquatic > Marine > Oceanic | place: Arctic Ocean...
AGCCAGTCGTCCTGGTCATCGACTTCGATTCCTTTGTTCGTCCGGGCCGCGTCATCGGCGGCGTCAGGCCGCGCCTCCAGCTTTGACGGCGCGTTTTCCTTCGTCAACGTGAAGCTCCCGCCGAACCCGCGGGCGAAACCGTCGAGGACGAAATCAGCCACGGCGTTCGTTCTCTCGAGCGTTCCGCCCTTCTTCTTACCGATCTTCTTTTCAGCACCCTTCTCCTTGTCCGCTATCGCCTCGAGCACCCTCGTGGCCCGGCACGCCTTGCCCATAAACATCGCCACGCACTCGCACCCGCCGCCCAGGGCGCACATCCCGTGGAACGCGCACCGCTCGCAGGACAGCAAAACAGATTGGGTGTTGGCGTTGACCGCGACGCGCTTCGAGGCCACGGCGTCGTCGTCTGCAGGATCGCTCTGCAGCCCGTCGCGTTCGCCATCCGCGGCGGTACCGCGCTCGTCGCCGTCCGTTCCGGTATTCAAAGCACTTGGGACTTTTCGGGTTTTGGTGAAGGTATCACGAGTACCGGCGAAGGTATCCCGGGTCATCGCCGAATCATGGTCATCCCCAATCAACACACGCGAATCAATCCCGTCCGTCGACTCCCCGACAACCCCAAGCGCCGGCGGCGGGTGCCAAATAAGTTCGCCAGCGGTGAACACTTTGTGTTTTACGTGTCCGGCGCCAAACCCGTCGCCATCGCCGCCATCCCCGTCTCGGCGCATCCCATCCGTCACCAAGTGATTCGCCGCGCTCATCTTCGCCAGTGTACCGAGGCCGCCACCGTTGTGGATTATGCCTTGTCCTGCAGCAACTCGCCCGAGCGAATCGAGAGACATGGAGTCGCGACCGCTCAAGGACGCGCGCATTGAACGTTCTTTCTCCATCAAGCTCGAGCTCAAAGTACCGGCAACGTGCGCGCTGCGACCCAACCCAACCGCGGTGTCATGAAGCTCGTCCGTTAACGATACGTGGCCGGTACCTTGATGCCCGTGACCGTGGTGCTTGTGTGCGTCATCCCCCTTTGGGTTCGAATCCACCACGTCGTGCAGCCACTGTTTTGCGGTGTTTCCGATAGCGTCCTCAATCGATGTGCCAAACAAAACGGTGTGTGCGTGCTTTTTCGGGTGAATTGAGGATTTGCGTTTGTCATCACGGTCGCCCCCACCCCCGAACACGGCGGCGTGGTTGGCGAAACCGAAATCGCGATGGTCGCTTGGGTGCCCGTCCCCGGCGTGCCTGGTCGCGAGCGCGGCGTGTCGTGGCATTTCCTGGGGAAAAGGGTTGTGCGAGTGCCCCAAACCGGTCATGGAGAGCAACGCGAAGAAGCCAACCACGGCACCGAGAACCACGATTTGTCGCTTCTTGCCACCGCCGCGGAGGTACGCGTGCCCGATTGGTTTGCGTTCGCCCCCCATCTTCGTCGGTCTCTCTTAGTCGTAAGGCACTAAAAGGCACTGAAAGACACGAGCGATGGGGTTTTCCGGGAACGCGCGCGCGTTCGTGTGCTGCGCATCAGGGGTGAAGTTCCGCGGACAACGATCGCATATTAAATCTTCGGTACCACTCTTTGACAGTTGTTGCACTGTTGCTTTCGCGGCTCGTTATATTGATCATCACAACGACACGCACGCGCCTCGGCGGTGTCGCTGTCGGCCCGATGATGCCATCGACAGCCGCGATGCGTCGTGATTGTCACGCGTCACGACGCGTGGTGCCGTGTCTTTTACTCCTCGTTTGTGTGGCGTCGGCGCTCGGTCTGGGTTTCGCGACCGAGAATGTGCGATCGTCGGAACGCGACACCCCGAACGATCCGCCATCCAAATTCGGCAAAGACGACTCATCACCCGGTAAACACCGGGGCCCTAGCACCGGCTTAACCGACGACTCGCCGTTAGCAACACACAAACTGAAACCGCCCGAGTCCTTGTGCGCCAAGGCGGAGGAGGGGCACCGCCGGGCGACGAGTTTCGGGAACGAGCTGTTGAAAAGAGGCGAGCTGTTAAAAGCAGAGGCTTGTTTTCTCAGCGCGCTGCGGCACAAACACGACTTTCCAATGGCGCTTTACGGCCTGGGCGAGGTTCACGTTGGACACGAGCTGTACGGACTCGCGATTGAGGCGTACACACTGGCCACGCAGACTTGGCCGCAGTACGTGGACGCGTTCGTGGGGTTAGGGGACGTGCTTGTGCTTTTGCAAAAAAATAAAAAAGCAGAAGAGGCGTACAAAAGCGCCGTCGGCGTCGGGAAAACGGACGCGCTCGCGTGGGAAGCCCTGGGAAGGTTTTACTTATCCCACCAAGTGAAGCAATTTAAGCAGGCGCGTGTTACGTACCAGCGCGCCTTATTAGCCGTGAGCAGTGGCGATGTTTCTCCCGGGTTACTGTTAGGTCTGGCGGAGTCGGCGCGGGGGGCGGAACAATTCGAGGAGTGTGTTTTGAAGGCGGACAAGGCTTCGAGTTTAGCGCCGAACTTCGCGCGAGCCAAGTTCGTCGCCGGGACGTGTCGCGTATCAGCCGGCGACGTGGTCGGCGCCGTTCCTAATTTCGAATATGCAGTGAGTGTCGAACCAGAGCAGGTGGAGCACCACGTCCAATTAGCGAAAGCGCTTGTTACGTTGGGGAAACGGGACGTGGCTGAGAAAGTTTTGACGGACGGTATTAAAACGTTCGCCGATTCTGGAAACGAAATCGCGAAAGCGGAGTTGGAAAAAGTCATGGAGGAAGTCGTCAAAAAGACACAGAAAGAGTTGTAACAAAGAGCTACGTATCAGCGGTACCGGTCATCCGTCGGCGGTTTCGCGTCGCTCTTTTGTTCCGTGCCCAAATCCCCGGCGCGTCCGTCGTTTTTGTTTCGGTCGCGCCGATTTCTGTGGTCTCTGTTGTCTCTGTCGTTCCTTCGCGGCGACCGGGACCGGTCACTTCGTCGAGGGGAGCGGTCTCTGCGTTCGGGAGATCGGTCGCTTCGTCGAGAGGACCTGTCTCTGTCCCGTCCTTCCCGCTCGCGGCCGTGGTCGCGCGAGCGGCCGCGCTTCCGGCCACTCCCGTACGGCCCGTTCCGGTCCCGACGGTCGTCTCTGTCGCCCCGCGCGTCGCCGCCGCGGTCCGGTCCGCCGCCGCCGCCGCCACGTCTGCGGGTATCGTCTCGGCCACCTCCCCTTGTGCGATCGTCGTCACGATGTCCTCGATCGTTGTCGCCCCCCCGCCGCCCCCCCTCGTTGCGGTCGCCGCCTTCCCTGCCCCGGTCACCGCCTTCGCCGGCACTCGTATCCGGAGCTCGGTACCGCCCGCTCATGGCATCCTCCATCAAATCCAGCGCCTTGTACCGCCCTAGCTTTTCGCTCCCGAAAATCAGCATCAGCGCCTCCTTGGTTGTCGGGTCGTCACGGTCTTCGGTCACGAAGCAAAACGTGTTTGTGTCCTGGCACGATTAACAAGAAAGTGTCAGTCAGTCGTAATGTTCGTGACTTGTATTCCACAAACAGTGCACTTGTGATGTGTGATGTATGTAGTATATTTCCTTTTAATGAGTGTAGTCAATGAGGTAATCAGTCGGCGGAATGTGGTGAATGGGAAAGGCCCTTACCTTTTCAATCGCCCGCAGGGTTTCCCCACGATTGCCCTGAAGCCGTCCCGCGGCGCCTTTCGGGATCCGGAGCTCGGTGACGTCGTCCCGGCCATCGGGTGAGACGTGAAAACCCCCCCTGCGCTGCTTTAAAAGCCAACTCAGGTAATCCCAGCACCGGCTTCGTTCACCTCGGTCACCAGCAATCACCGCCGCGGCGCCGACGTACTCCAGCAAAGCGCCGCTCGCGGAGGCGAGCTTTTTGCGCGTAGAGCCCTTTGGACGTAATCGGGAGGTAATCGGGAGGTAACAAGTGGAAGGTACTAAAAGTCAGCGATGCGACTAACCACTAGGAAAACCTTACGTTACAGGCATCTTGTGGGCAAAAAAAAAATCGCAGTAACACGTACCTGCGCCCCCAACGCGTACGAAAACTCCCGGTCCTTGAACGGAAACGTGTCGTACCCCCAGCCGTCGCCGGAGTTGTCGCCGGATTGTGAGAGGCGTTTTTTCAATTTCCCGTCCGTCCCGACGAAACAACCCGGGGTCTTGTGCTCCACCGCGGACATGACTTTCAGCTCACTGCCCCTTCGTCCTCTTCTGTTGCCCAAAATACACAACACCTCTGTACTTTTTTTGTCACTCATCTCGGAACTTCCATCACTTCCATTGTCTGCGTTTCCATCACCACCAACGTTTCCAACCAAGCTCCCGAAAAACATGAGCGTCCCGAATTCTGTCTCCATGCTCCGCAAAACCTTGCCGTGTTTCCCCATGACGTACGCCACGCAATCCGGCGGTACGTCGACAACGGAAAGGTCGGTTCGAGGTGTTGACACGTCAACCGTGATCGCCCCGAGCCGCTGCGCAAGGACCCACGCGACGTAACTGTGAATGTACAAGAAAAGGGTCAGCCCCGAGTCTCGAGTATGGGTGTACTTCGTAACGTGTATCAGTAAACAGTCGTAGTAATCGGGCCGAACAGTCTACTCGTGATGTATGTAGTAACTCCCTTTTAATGACTAATGTAGTCACAGAGGGGCAGTAAACAGTGTGTCTGGATTTGGGAAAGCCCCAATACGTACTCCTTCGCGCGAGCTCTGGCTTCGTCGGATCCGTGAATTTCTAACTCATGGCCGTCGCCATCCGCGGCGTCGTTCAAGTCAAGGCGCGCGCCAGCCGCGGTCGCGACCTTCCTTTTCGTACTACCGCCGGCGCCCAATAAGAAAGCAGCATCTTCGGTGCCGATCTTTAGAGTGGTAACGGGGCCTCCTTTGTTTTGAGTGGTAGGTTGGCGCTGGGTGTGATTTCTTTTCTGTTTTTTGGAGTGTGAGAAACAGAATGGTCAGATTCGGCACCGAATCTATGTTAGGTGGCGTTTTGCCGATGGGTGTTGTTGTCGGGCAACTCGTCGTGTGTGCGCCTCGACCTTTACGTGCGGTGGTGTTTGTGTCCACCAATACCACGGCAACATGATGCGTCATGTCGTGGATTCAAATTGAAAACCACCACACGTACCTTTTCCGGAAGCGCTTGTTGCGGCGACCTGCTTCGGCTTCGGGAAATCGACCTTGAGTCAGATTTCGCTTGGAGCGCTCGTCGGTCGTCGTCCTGCGACGGGTCATCGTCACTGTGGTTCATCACATCGTCGCCAATAGCTTGACCCGCGGGCCCGTCCATCACCGACCCGACATCGCGGTCCATGCAAAAACGTCGAGGCGAGCGTGACTCACAGTGCGGACCCCCGATGGATAAGACGCGGCAATGTGAGCTAGCTTGTGCTTGACAGCAGTAGCGCGCGGCGTATGGCAGTCGGATGGCTTCGACGTGTCATTCCCAGCGGCACCGGCCGGACCCACGCGAATGGTTGTCCTCGGAGGGCTCACCGCCCTCCTCGGTTCCGACGACGAGGCCGAGTGTGATGACTCCGAGAAAAACAACAACAACCCGACCCTGCCCCCCACCGAATCGTTCCTAACACCGAGGCCGTGGGCGGTGCTGTACAACAACCGTGTCAGGGCGCCCGTGGATGGCACCCAGTCGAAACTTTCCGCGATACAAAAGATGATTCCGAACGAGCTCCTGGTGGAGATTTTCAAACGATGCGCGCCCGCCGACGTCTCCCGGTGCGCGTGCGCGTGCCGCCTTTGGCGACTGCTGGCGAACGACGAGTCGATATGGGAAGCCGCTTGTTTACGGGCGTTCGAGTTCCGGGAGACTCCGGCTGGGACAAAAAAAATAGCAAGGGAAAAGTTTCGAGGCAGTTTTCGCCAGATGTTTTGGAACCGACCGCGCTTGCGCACCGAGGGGCTGTACGTCTCAAGGAACACTTATGTCAAGGCGGGCATCACGGACTGGGATAACGTAAAACCAGTGCACTTAGTGGTGTACTACCGGTACTTCCGGTTCTTCAACAACGGCGAGTTCGTGAGCAAAACTAGTCCGGAGCGGTTGGAAAAAGGTTCGTATTTAGTGTGATTACTCCGCAGACTTCGCAAAGACTCTTCGCGTGACACCAGCCGTACAAAGTGTACTGCTGCAAATCCCGGCCTCCCTGTTCGCTCATACAACACTGACACTTTCTTTTTTACAATCACAGTGTGCAAGCTCTTTAGGAGTAAATTTTTACTAGCCAAAGACGAGGGCGTGCGGCACGGGAGTTACGGTGATGCTTTTCCAGATGACGATGCCAGGTTACACCTAGAGTGCGTGCCAACACACCGACTGGACAACACGCACACCACGTTACACATGTGGTTGAGGTTACGCGGGACGATTCCGGGGTCGAGCGTACGTGTTGGGGCTTTCCCAAATCCAGACACACTGTTTACCGCCCGTCTTTGACTGTTTGAGTGCACTACTTGTGATGTTTGTAGTGGTGTACACTACTAGCAACATTTACCAGTACTGGCAACTGTTACGAACCCATACTCGTGACTCAAGACTGACCCTTTTCGTTCCCAATCACAGAACAGGTTGGATTTCGTGAAGCTCGCGGGCGTGGACGGGTTCGGGGGTATCGACGAATCAGACGCTCCGCATCCGAGTCTCGGGCAATGGCAAGAGGTTGACGACCCTGAGCTGGCGTACCGGAGGTCGTGCGGTATCGGTGTGAAGCAGTACAACGGGACAGCACCGGTGCGTGACTTCGCGAGGGGGCTGAACACCGCGGTGTTCGTGCCGTGGGAACAATCCGGGACGCACGTGTTGAACAACGGCACGGACGAGATGGATTTTTTCGTAGCCGGTTAGGGAGTAATTAGTCTGATACTTTAGCGTTCATGCTGAAACTTTGCTCAAACTTTGACGACACAAAGCTTATTAAGATGTCTCACTGCTTCTTCGCGTTTTTCGCCGCTTTCTTCGCCTCGCGCCGCGCCACCACGCCGCCCCCGAATCCGTCCGCGACGCGTCGTACGAGCGCCTTACCAGTCGTCTTGTCAACTTTCGGCGGTTCCTGTTGCCACTGGCAGTTCACGCGGGAGCCAAAAACATCACCGAACGCGACCACGGTTTCCGGGGAGAGCATGTTGCTTCGCATATCGACCTCCCCGATTTGGGAATTCGCTTTCATCAGCGTCTGTACGTGCGCCGCGCCTTCGTCGGAAATTTCGTTACGCTACGATAAATAAAGGATAGTGTCAATCTCGCGAATGGGAAAACAGGGAGGCGGGATAATTTGGGAAACGCGCAAGGCCGCACCTGTAAATCCAACCCAATCAGGCTAACGTTTTCGCTTAAAGCTTCCGCGAGCTCCCAAACCCCTTCGTTGTATATTTTGTTGTACCCCACGTTGACCATGGTCAGCGAGGTGTTCTCTAACAACATCTCCGCGACGTCGCCCGCGATTTGCGGGGTCAAGTCGTTCCCCCGAAGGTTTAACTGCCGCAACGTTTTGTTCCGTTCCAGGGCGTTGAGTAGTTTTCGGACCCCGAACCTCTCCCCCGTCGTCTCGCCCTCGCCGGTTACCGTAACACTCACGTTGTTCACCGCGAGGTCTAAGGAGTATAAGCCGCCTCGGCGTGAGGGTTTTCGGGTTGTTTGCGTAGTCGTGTGTGCAGCGCTCGTCTCGTTCTCGTCGTCATCGGAACTGTCGTCGTGTTGTTTTCGCGTCTCGTCGTCGTCAAAACTTGTTTGCGCCGTCAACAACCCCGCCAGCGCCGCCGTTCCGGTCGGCCCCAAAACGTTACACGCCAAATCGAGGTGTTCCAGGTTGTGCAACTTTCCGGCATTGTACACCTCCACCAAAGCGTTGATTCCAGCCTCGCCGATGTTGTTGAACCCGAGTTGCAGCACTCGGAGCGAGGTTGACCTGGCGCGATTAACGCCGAAAGTGTCAGTCTAATATGGGCAATCGCAGAGGCGGTGTGTAATGGGTGGGAAATACTCACCTCGAGCTCGAGACGAACGTAGGGTCGGACATGATCCCGGCGCAAAACGCGACGACGCCGGGGTCGCCGAAACCGCAGTGCGCTAAGTCTATTCTTCGTAACGTACAGCACCGGCTGAGCGCCGCACCTAAACTGAAACAAGCCTCCACCCCGAGTGGGTTGTCCCGTAAGCTTAACCGGGTGATTGGGACGTTTGAGGTTAACGCGTTCCCAATCGCGCTGGCGCCGATTTCGCCGATCAAGTTGGACCCCAAGTCCAACCACCGAAGACGACACGTAGGTTTGCGAAGGTCGGGGGTAGTTCTCGAATCCCGAGACTGTTTGCCTATAGCACACGCCCCTGATACACCTGAAGAGGGTTCCTCTTCTTCATCGTTTGTATCCTCCCCATCCACCGCGAACATCCCCTCAAAGTCGTCCCCGCCGGTTTCGCCGTGGCCGTCTTCGGGTTTTGATAGTTTACGGCGACTCCACTCTTTTTGTTTTTCCCACCTATCGACTCGCGCCGAAGCTCGTTTTATGGCAAGCGCCAGCCTCTGCGCGCCAGGACACTTAATATTCGCCTTCCTCATGCCCAGCCTGGTGAACGGCCACCCCCGGCCTTCTCGTTCGCACGCCAGCGCCACGCCTTCACAAGCGCCGCAAGCGAGTTTCAAGCCCCAACTGATATCGAGCGAAAACACTCTTTGCGTTTTGCCCGCGGCGGCGTTGGCGGCGAGCGCGGCGAGTTTCTTGACCTCGTTCGCGTCCGCGCCGTGAATCTTCAGTCGTTTCGCGACAACAGGTCCTCCTGGTACGAGCACACGCGCCAGGTCAGCCAACGCGCTTCCGCTGACGAAATTCCCATCCTTGTCCTTCACCTTCGCCGCGCTGATACGATAAAAAAGAAAGTGTCAGTCTTGTATGAGCAGTCAGGGAGGCGGAGCGTGGTGATTGGAAAAGGCCCTTACCTTACCCCGACGTCGCACTCGAACTTGGTAAGCGACGGGCGCGCGTTTATGAACAACTCGCAGTCTTTACACGAAAACTTCCCGGTATCCCCGAGGTGGCTCGCTTTTAGTGTTCGTAGCTTCGGGCTAACCATGACCAGCGCAAGCAGCTCCCCGCGTTTCACCCCGCGCGACCCGGTGACGTCTAAACTTTTAACGCTCCCGCACGCGACGTTTCGCAAACTCTCAAGCGCCGTCGACGTCGCGGCGCCGCGCAAGTTGACCTCGCGCCACGCCACGGAGGCTAAGTGCCCTTTTGGGGTTTGAGTTTGTTGTGACCGGTTGCTACCGTTGACGTTGCCGTTAGTTTTGCCGTTGACGTTGCCGTTAGTGTTGCCGTGACTTCCATGGTTACCCATATTAGGACTCCCGGCGTCAGCGCTAAGATCACCCGCGACCCTTCCCCCGAAGCCGGCTCCGTTTCTTTTCACCGACCCAAAGTCGGCTCCGTTGTTTTTCACCGACCCAACCGGCGTGACACTCACCGAGCCGCTCGGTGTTGACCGAGGCGACGAAGGGGTGTACCCCCGGTGGGACATCGCGACGCGCTCCGCGTTTCGGGTTGCGGCGACGCGCGCGCGGTCCACCGGTAAAAGACACGCCAGCACGTGCGACGCGGCTGAAGCGTCCAGGTCCGAAAGAAACACACCGCCCGCGCCGTCCCGCACACCACCTTCCGCATCTCCAACAGCGCCTTGGAACCGCATCGCGTTTGCCTCCACTCGCGCCGCAATGCGACTGCGTCTCTTGCGCGCGACGTGCGCCCACGGCCGTCCCATGCCCTGCGCTGCGCTGGGGGGGGCGCCCGTACCGGTGCAGTCCGCCTCTCGCAACTCCGCGTCGGACCAATCGCTTTCGGAATCCGTGACGGGCGACTCGTCCGAAGTGTGGTCATCGAAAACGCCGGCCCCCAGGGAAACCGCGCGCAGCGCGTCCGCCAGCGAAGACGCATCGCGCGCGTTGGTCATCGAACGGCAAAGCCACACCAACTGACGGCCACACGTCCTCGGCGCGTCCCAGGTGTGGCGGCGACTCGAAATCATAATCACCAGTTTTTTGCCGAGTGTCGTCCTCAGATTTCTGCTGATTTCACAAAAGTGTTGCCTCCTTTCGCCGTTTTCGACGCGACTACCGCGACAAAAATTAACAACTAGACCTACTTAACAAACTCGTTCTCACCGATCGATCACATCTCCGTACGACGTCCTTCGTGTGCCTCGATTGCGTCCCACGCGCGCGCTCGAAGGATCTCTTAACTCGTCGCGTCGCGACGTCGCGTCAAGCGGCGGCGAATCGCCGTACCCCTCTCGGGCCGCTTTTAGTTTCCCTTCCTCCAGCTTCCTCGCCTTACTCGCCCCAGCGGCGGCGTACCGAAGTTCACGCGCCTTGTGCGTCCGCGAGAGCCGTTTCTTTTTGCGTCCATCCATCAGTGCGTATTTAGTCTCGCTTCCGCTGCTTCCACCTTGACCGTCGCTGCCCCACGCGTCGCGCACCGCGAAGCGCGAGGTGAAGGTATCATTATGATCATTCGACCGCTCCGACGCCGCGCGCGCGCTTCGCGGCAGTGCGTATTCAGTCTCCTTCTTGAGAACCTCGTCGTCACCCAACAAGCGTTGCGCACTACTTGCTGCAGCACTAATTGCCCTGCCCCTCGGCGTCGCAAAACCGCCGAATCCATTATTCCCCGACTCCGACTGCTGTATCGACGAATCGCGTAGAAAGTCGGCGTCGCTCCGGTCGTCGCGTAATCCTCCGCCCCGAACTCGCGCGGTGTCTCCAACGTCGTGTTTCCAACTCACCACGATCTTGTTCACGTCACCCACCACCCCGGTTGGTTCCCTTCCCAGCGGGTCATCCGGGTTGACCATGCGAATCACCGCCCGCGTGTCCTGCGCGAGTTTCGAATCCGGAAGCCGCGCGACGCGGCGCATGCAATCGCGTCCCATTGATTGCACACCAACGTACGCACCCGCGACTCCCGCCAGGCATGCCAGAAGCATCCGTGGTGCTTTTTTAGCAACAAAACCAAGTGCACTGTGCGTTCCCGCCCCAGTCACGTACCCCGCCGTGACCGCCCGGACCTGCACGTCCGTTTCGCACTGTTTCAGGAGCGCCAGTTCGGGCTGGGTAAAGGTCGCGTCCCTTTGCTTTAAGCGGAACACCAACCCTTGGAACACTCGCGACGGGTCCGCCCGGAGGCTGGTCCCTTGGCCGAACCAGAAACTGAATATCCCGCGATTTTGAGGGTGGCGCGGTTGCGCTTCGGCAACGAAATCCGGAGAGGTCAACCCCAGGGCGCTCATCCTCCGGGGGCGAAGGCGAGTGACGTGGACGGTGGCATTTGACGTTGGATGACATCGTCGCGCTCTCGCAAAACTCGTCGACCAAAAAAAAAAATGAGTTGACGTTTCCGTTCGTTTTATAAGGGGTGCCAGATCTGCTTCGAGGTCTCTCACAACACTACGCGCGCGTGTTCGTTCGTGACCGCCTCCGCCGGGCCGTGGTCGGAACGTGGTTGGTGTGACCTACAACCCGCCAACGGTCCGAAACAGACACCCAAAATGGGCGCCAACCAATCCGGGTTCATGCCCGGCGAGACCCCGGGGGATCAAAAGAAGAAGAAGCCGGAGAAAAAAAAGTGGACGCCCCCCGCCCCGCCCACCCGGGTGGGGAAGAAGCTCAAGAAGAAAGGCCTGGACGGGGCGAACCGGTTACCCAACGTGACCCCCGCGAGCAAGTGTTTGCTTCGTAAGCTAAAGTTGGAGCGGGTTAAGGATTGGCTGTTAATGGAAGAGGAGTTCGTTGGGAACCAGGAACGGATCAAACCGCACACGGAACGCGCGGAGGAGGAACGCACGAAGGTTGACGATCTTCGGGGCGCCCCGATGTCCGTCGGGACCTTGGAGGAAATCATCGATGACAAGTAAGTGATGATTCCGAAGGGGACGTCTGTGATCGTGATGTCGATCCACCACGCGGTCGTACCCGTCGCACCCCTCCGGTTTCCCCGTACGACACGCGCGTTGCGCCAGATCGATGACGACACATCTCAGATCTATGCGTCCGATCCGAGCCTTTTGTTGCGGTTACTTTTTTTGACGTTTTTTGTTTCCACCGTCTACCAACCGTACCGTCGCGCTGACCATCTTACTACTCTTACTTACCTCTCTACCCTCATCCCTAAACCCCCGAACGCTAAACAGCCACGCCATCGTCTCCTCCTCCGTGGGCCCCGAGTACTACGTCAACATCATGAGCTTCGTGGATAAGTCGCAGTTGGAACCGGGGTGCTCCGTGCTTTTGCACAACAAGGTACGGCCTTGCGCGTTTCCCAAATCCCGGCCTCCATGTTTGCCCATACTCATCCTGCGAAGGGCGCATTACCTCTGCCGATTGTCCACCCGTAATTACGTAATTCACCCGGTCCGAAAGACTGACACTTTGCGTTCACAATCACAAGGGTTTGAACATCGTGGGGGTTTTGGCGGACGACGTGGACCCCATGGTGAGCGTCATGAAAGTCGACAAAGCCCCGTTAGAGAGCTACGCGGACGTTGGAGGCTTGGAGGACCAGATCCAGGAAATCAAAGAAGCCGTCGAGCTGCCCCTGACGCACCCCGAGCTGTACGAAGATATAGGGATTTCGCCGCCGAAAGGTACGTGTTGGGGATTTCCCAAATCCGACACACCGCCCGTTTCATCTCCCAGCTGGTGACTGTTCGGACCGATTACGGTGACTGTTCGGACCGAAGCTGGTGACTGTTTAGACCGAGTACTCTGACTGTTGTCCGTATATCGTCCAATACACGTCCAATACACGCCCAATACACGCCCAATACCCGCCCAACACGGGACTGACACTTTATTTTTTACAATCGCAAGGGGTTATTCTGTACGGCGAACCCGGCACGGGGAAAACGCTTCTCGCGAAAGCGGTTGCGAACTCCACCTCCGCAAGTTTCCTACGCGTGGTGGGGTCGGAGCTGATTCAGAAATACCTAGGCGACGGCCCGAAACTGGTGCGCGAGCTGTTCCGCGTGGCGGAAGACATGGCCCCGAGCATCGTGTTCATCGACGAAATCGACGCCGTGGGGAGCAAGCGCTACGACAGCAACAGCGGCGGGGAGAAAGAAATCCAAAGAACAATGATCGAACTGCTCACCCAGATGGACGGGTTCGAAGCCAGGGGTGACGTGAAGGTGATCATGGCGACGAACAAAATCGAGAGCCTGGACCCGGCGTTGCTGCGACCCGGGCGCATCGACCGCAAAATCGAGTTTCCCCTGCCGGACGTGAAAACGAAAAGGCACATCTTCGGCATTCACACGGGGCGGATGAACCTTTCGGAGGACGTCAAGATGGAGGAGTTCGTCATGTCCAAGGATGACTTGTCAGGCGCGGATATCAAAGCCCTGTGCACGGAAGCCGGTCTGCTCGCTCTGCGCGAACGCCGAATGCAAGTCACGCACGTCGATTTCACGAAAGCAAAGGAGAAGATCCTTTACAAAAAGAAAGAAGGCGTGCCGGAGGGGATGTTCATGTAGAGCGAGCGGGGTGAGGTGATTGTGCATCTGTGTAGGCGCAACTTGAGTGCTTTGGTGATGACTGGGTTGATTAGTTCAATTGTGCAACTGACGCGTCATCATTCGACTTAACTGTACCAACGCCTAATACCTACTCACCTACTCTTACTCTTACAAATACCTATTCCCCCGCGAGTCGCTCCATTTCTTTCCAGTCCAACACGCCGCTCGTGGCGCCGTCGCCGATCGCGCGCACCGCCGCTTTAGCCAAGGTGTCCACTGTCACCGGCTTGTCCACGAAGGGCAAGCCTATTAAATTGCCAATCGTAAACGCGGCGACCGCGGGCAAGGCGGCTGGTTTGTCGAAAGTATACACAAGAGAAGGTCGTAGCCATGACGCTCTTAACTTATTTTCCGAGTTGAGTTGCGTCAGCCGTTTCTCCACCGCTCGTTTCGCGACTAAATACTCCTCCAGCCACGGAACCGGCGCTTTGAAATCCCATTTCGCTTCCGCGGCGGAGACGAACACGAACGGTGGCGGCGAGACTGTTTTTGTCTCAGCGTCATCAATCGAATTCGTACCATCACTACCTTTAATACCTTGACTCCTGCCTACACAAGCAATCGTCGCGTCCGCGGCATTAAACGCGGTGACTCGTGTTATCAAATCGTAGGTTGCGTTTTTGTCAGGCACCGACCCCGACCCCGATGCGAACTGGTTCCAATCGGAGGCCAGTAACATTCCCACCGCGTGAATCAAGCCCACGAAGGGTTCGCCTTCGCCGAGAATGTCAAGCGCAGTAGCAGGGTTCGTCGCGTCACCGACGCGCCAATCTACATTTTTTAGTATATCACTAGCGCCACTGGAGCCAGCATCTGGGGGGGTGCCTCGTCGGGACACGGAGACGACGTCGTACCCCGCGTCGAGAGCTTCTTGGCAGATTTTACTCCCCACGAATCCCGTCCCTCCCAACACCAAAACGCGACCGAGACTAGGGCCGCTGTTGCCAGCCGCGCGCACGAGGACGCCGCTGCGAAGAGGTACGCGTGTCGTACGCACACGAAGGGTCGCGCGGCAGGGCGCGACCGACGCACGTGAGGCGAGCATCCCGTCGCGTGCCGATGAAATGATGATGATGTACACACGTGTACTTTTAGAAAACTTATGACGACGACTCAGCTTTAATTGTGTCATTCTCGGAAGCCTCGACGCACAACGACGCGCGCACGACACCTTCACATGTCCTCCGACGCAGTGCATACCGACATGACTGGCGCGAGCGGTGATATCGCGACCGTCGCTACTCCCACGAGCCTGCAAGACGCCATCCCCCGCCTCCCCAACCACCTCGTCGTCGCGCACGTTCTCAGATCTGAGTATTTCGACGACCCCGCAGATCTCGCACGGCTGCCAGCGGTGAGCCGCGCGATGCGCGACGCGATGGCGGCGACGGGACTTCGGTTTGAGGAGCTTGTAGGTTATCGTGCCGTAAACATCGGATGTTTAAGCGCGGTGGAGCGCCTGCAACGGGGAGGTCGCCTGTCGCGTCAAGAATACCTCTGTCACGCAGCGGCAAGGGGTGGAAATCTGGAGAAGTTGAAGGAGTTTCGCGCGAACGGCTGCCCATGGAACGTAGACACGTGCTCGCTTGCGGCGGACGGCGGGCACCTCGAGGTGCTACAGTGGGCGCGCGCGAACGGCTGCCTGTGGAGCGAGTTGACGTGCGCCTGTGCGGCAATAGGCGGACACCTCGAGGTGCTGCAGTGGTTGCGCGCGAACGGCTGCCCGTGGGACGCAGAGACGTGCGACAGGGCGGCGGAGGGCGGGCACCTCGAGGTCTTGCAGTGGGCGCGCGCGAACGGCTGCCTGTGGAGCGAGGAGACGTGCGCGGAAGCCGCGGGGGGCGGACACCTCGAGGTGCTGCAGTGGTTGCGAACGAACGGTTGCCCGTGGGACAAGTGGACGTGCATGATGGCGGCGTATAACGGACACCTCGAAGTGCTGCAGTGGGCACGCGCGAACGGCTGCCGGTGGACCGCATCGACGCGCGAAAAGTCGGCTCACCTCGGGTACATCAATAATGACGGAAGTCCGTGTGACAAATCATCGGACGAGGACAGTTTTTCTGACGAATCGGACGACAATGAGCCGAGCGAATAGGAGAAACACAAAAACTTTTTTCGACGTAAGTCTATAGCCGCAACGTCACCCTGAGCGGCGCATGTTCAGACGCCCACGGAGAGGGTTGCGCGCATACGAACCCATCAACCGCGTCTGGGTGTTCGGAACATATGAACTAGTCAAGCCTTGACATTGAACTGTCAGTGTTGACAAAGAAATAGATCACTACCACCGCGAACCAGCCGCTCCCCCACACACGTAACTGTTACGCCGATTTAATCACGCGCACGATATCCGCGCAGTGCGGCGCTAGCCCCGACGACGAATGGTCCAGCCCGTCGTTCCAGAAATCGTGAGGATTACGACCGGTTTCCTTTGAAGGCTTCGTCTCCGTTTGTTTCGATTCAGTTTTTTTCTCACCTTTCTTTTCCTTCCTCGGGCGCCACCCCAGCACGAACGAAGCGTGCGGTTCGTTCAGGTAAAGCAGCATCCGCGATTTCGCCCCAGAGTCCCGCAACGCCAGGTGGTACTCCGCGGACTCGAACCACGGAACCGTGGTATCCGCGCACCCGGCGAGTAAATAGGAAGGCGGGAAACACCCGGGGCGGCGGTGTTGTTGGGTACCTGCCACCGCCGAAGTACCCAGCTCGTCGTCCGCGGTACTGCCGCCGTATCCCGCTTGCCTCGCCGGTTCGTCCCCCGCGAAGGCTCCGACATAAGGCCCGGGAGGCGGGGCGTCGCGCCTTATTCGACATACCGAGTCAGAGGTTGAAGTTGACGCGGTGGCTGTTGAGGCGGCAGCCGATGCTTCATTTTGTGCTTCCACGACCCGCGCCTCCGCCGCGTCCAATTCGTCTTGCTTTGTTTTCGTCGCCAGCGCTATCTCCGCCTTCTTCGCGGCGCTCTCGGCGAAGATATCGCCGATTGAAATATTCTCATCCGTGTCCATGATGCCCATAGGCGCCCAGTCCATTCTTTTAATGGCGCCCTTTTCGTGAAGTTGCTGCGTTGAATCCAGCGCGATGGAAACTTCGTCCGCGGCGGCGGCGGTTGATTCAGCACTTTCACAAGTCGAATCCGAAAAGTCTGGCAAGTCAAACAGGTTGTTTCGCACTACGCGCAACGGCGAACACTTCGCAAACTCGCCTTTCCCGCCCATCGCCCTTCCCATCGTGGACACCGCCGCGACCCCTCTGCTGTCCTCGTACGAAAAGTGCGTCGCGATGTCGTACACCCCGCACAGCCCCACGAACGCGCGCGGTTGCCTGGAGTCGACTTCTTTTTTGGTTTTGTTGATGTCGTCAGTCGCGGCGTCAGTAGCGGCGTCAGTAGCATCATTCACGTCGTTACCCATTCCCTGCCTGTGCATCAGCGCCATGGCGCATATCTGGGCCCCCGCGGAGTGCCCCACGAGGACGACTTGTTTTTCACAACCGCCTATTAAATGCGCGTGGTCCATGGTCCAGGTCAACGCGTCTGACACCTCTTCCCACATCTGCGGGCACTTCGCGGTTGGAAAAAGCGAGTACGTCGCGATGCAGGTGATCACGCCTTTCCGGGATGGGGGTGTTCACGGTCAGTCACGTGTTCATTGAAAGGTGTGTGTGGGGATTGAAAGGTGGTGTTCATGCGAATATTTGATGCTGGCGCACGTGTGGAGGGTATGGAAGTTTTTCTTACCTTCCTGCGCCAGCCGGTGCGCCATCGGGGCGAACTGCCACTTCTCGCCAACCGCCCACACGCCGCCGTGAATGAACAGCGCGATGGGGTTTGTGATTGTTTCAGTGGGAGTGGTTTGGGCGGTTTGAGTGTGGGTAGTTCGGGCGGTTTGAGTAGGGAAAGCAGGTGTCTTAGCAGGTGTCTTAGCAGCGTTCCCATCAGACCCAGCCACAACACCGTCCACGGCGTCGACCACCTTTTTAATCACCCGCCCGTCGGTGTCAAGCGCGAACTCGTCCGAAAGACACACGCCTTTCGGGAGATACACGTCCATCACGGCCCGTGGCGAGTCCGCGTACCGCACGTTGCGTGCGATGGATACGACAGTATGGCCGCCCGTGTCACGTGCCGGGCCACACGCATCAGGGAGCTTCTTGTGCTGCCGCAGCGCGCGTATGCCGTACGGAATGGTTTTGATCACCCCGGTGAGTTCGTCGACTAAAATTTTCCCAATCTCCCCGACCCGACGTAACCGGCCTCCGGGGGTGGTCTTGGAAAGAATGTCACCCGGAATCGCCTTCAGGCCTTCCACGAAACTCATCGGAAGGGGCGCGAGGGGGGGCACCGCCGGGAAGCAGGGCACACCGCGCTATGCACGCGTCCGCAAGGAGTGGGGGGGGGAAGTGTCTTCCATCTCATCACGTTGAAACTTGAAAGACGCGAAAACATTTGCCACGCGTCGAAATCGTAACGTTCTTTCGCGCAACGGGCGGCAGTCACCGAGGCGCGACCGCCATGGAGTTCGGCCGCCCCTCGGGCTCGAAAAAAGTGGGTTTGTCCAAGGAGACGGAACAGTTCCTCGCGGGTGCGTTTTGTTGTGGTGATGCCTTCTAGTGCCTTCGGGAGTCTCGGAGCACGGGGGCGACGCGTCGAAAGATCGTCATCAGTGTCGTTGACTGCAAGAAAAAAACAACAACGACCTCCCTCGCTGACCTTACCCCTTCGTCCGAATTCACCATCGTTCACGTGTCTCCCCCCCCTCCTAACTCCTCACAGAAGCTCTTCGCCGAACCGGGGCGTCGAAACGCGCGGTGCGAAGCGCGATGGACGACGCGTGTGGTGGGCGGTTCGGTTCGACGTCTTCGTCGAATTCGTCGAAAACGTGCTCTTCGTCTAAAAAACAACCCCACCCTAAATCGCACGGCGTGCTTCTGCCCCGGGTGGGCCATCCCGGGGGGCATCACGAAACAGCCTTACCTACAAAAAGGGCAGGCATCAAGCCGCACTCCGATATCATCCGGGATGCGCCTGAGCGAGAGACGTGGAACGGCACGCAACTTCCCCGCGGCCGCGACGGCGACGCCGAAAAGGAAAAACTGGCAAACGCGATGGCATCTCGCCGCGGCGTCGCGCGGACGGAAGGGGACTGGCTTGAGGAGTTGCGAATTGCGCAGATTGCGCGGGAACAGGAGAGTGTGCGCCAGAAGAAACAGAATGAAAGAAAACGCATGCAAAACGCGACCCCCGATGTTTTGTACCGCGAAGTGACCAAAGAGATCGACGAGCGGTGGGAATTCCTTGAACAGATGCGCGCGGTCGGTAAGGGCGAGACCCACCGAGTTCGCGTCGAGGGCGAGATCGGGGAACGGGTAAGGCAATTGAAACGCCTGGATGAGATGATCCGGGCGGAAGAAGCGGTGGGGGTTTAGAGTTATATATGAGAGGTGTATGGTAGACAGGGGTAATTTTAGTAGGGGTCGTGATTCGCGTCCCAAAAGTCTGTCGAAACCGAAACTGCACAAAAAAATCCAAATGATTTTTCAAAGCACGCGCACCAAATCACGCGAACGAGTATCGTCTAAAGTTGAATCGCGTCATTCTACCCGAGCCGCCGCGCGTACCCACTTCCCTCTCACCCCCCGTCGTATGACCAGTCAGCCGACCCACCCATCAGGCCTCTTTTTCCGCCGCCGCCGCTTTCTCCGCTTTTTTCGCCACGCGCTCCGCGTCCTTTCGTTTTTCCCGCTCGTAGATCTCCGCGCTGAGTTCCTTCGCCGCCGCCATTCGGGAGAGCAACATTTTGTACATCCCGAGGTCGCCGTTAATTTTCTTCAAAGGGATTCCTGACGCGTTGGCCAGGGTCTCTAGTGCGCTAGGCTCAGCCGCGCCCGCGAGCTCGAGCATGCGGAACAGGCCGACGGCGTCGTACCTGCTGTAGGCGAACTTCTTCGCTTCGTTTAGCGCTTTCGTGGCGGCGAACAATTCGTTCGCGGCGATGCCGTCGACGCTCCCGGCGCCTTCCGCGAACACCGCCAGCGCGGCCGCGTCCGCCCGTACCGCGACCGGGTCCTCCGAAAGCGCCTCCACGAAGGACTTGAAGATCTTTTCCTTCTCCTCGTCCGAAGGGAACCCCTCGAAGAGCTGGTCGAACACGGACACGAAGCCGAGCGACGAGATCTTCGAGTAGGAATACTTGGTGCTGTACCTGACGAAGTGCTGGGTCACGAGCAGTTCCTGCACCGCGACGGACCACACGGACGGAATGGGGTACGGGTACGCCCTGATGAACCGGTCCTTGGTGTCCGCGACGGTCACGGCTGTGTTTAATGTGGTGGCACGTGGGGTGGAATAAGGGGACGGCGAGGGTCAGGGACTGATTCGCTAAACAGGCAAATCAACAAATCAACGCGTCGAGAAAAAACTCCACGTGGGCGCCACGTTCGCGGATCGGCGATTTGGGATGCCGATCGACGGGTCTGCGCCGGTCGCGTTAAACCGTTTTGAACTCCTCGCGTGTTCGGTTCGATCGCACCACGCGTTGCAGCGCGGTACACGCGACTCCAACGGTGGTCATCCCTCGCGCCGCAGTAAACGAACGAGACAGAGGAACACGCACCGTTCAGGTCCACGGCGGCCACGACGTGCACGCGAGCCGCGCGCGTTGGAACGACGACGCTGGCGCGCTTGTTCGCGACGCGGCTCGAGGGCGCGACGCGCGAGGCCGCGGAGAAAACAGAAACGCAAGACATGGCGTGTGACGTGGTGATCGGCGGGGCGGACGTGCGTGTACAATACACCGCGCGGGAGGGAGTGGCGCGTGTGTGGGAGGGAACGATGGAGGAATGTGCCGAATAAGCGTGCCACGGCCGACTCAGCGCGAAAACGGTGACGTGGAGAATGTTCAGAAGGCCACGTGGAAAACTTTCTGAAACGCAAGCATTGCAAATCCACGACTCGAGAATTTCCGAAACGCTTTTCCAGGTGACATTGGTGGTGTCCATCGACGAAGAGTTCTTCGGCGAGTGCGACATCGTCGTGGACACGCACAAGGACGGCACGCTGAAGGAACTCGTGGACGTGGTGATGCGTGCGTCAGACGGAACAGGAGACGTAGGGACGGGGGTGACACGGTTGCGCTTCGATGCTTCTCTTGAGTAAATAAACTCTACCGGTATTTGCTTTGGAATTCGACCGGTATTTGGTATTTGAAACGCAAAACCCATTTTTGACCGGCACCGCACTTGCGATCAATCTCGTAAACGCTAAGAACCCGCCGTCTCCCATTCACCGATCGTAAACGTAAACGCTCGGCCTTCCCGCGGGATAGAACCGCCTCGGCGACCCCGGCGGTGACCTAGCTAGGGACGACGGCGACGGCGGCGAGACCCCGAGCGCGCGTTCGCGCGGCGGCGAGGGCGACGGCGACCGCCCGACGTTGAACCGCGTCAAGCCGCATATTGACGACGTGCTTCGCAGTTCGGGCGGCGAGTTGGCGTCGGTTTGACGTCGTCGAGTCGGCGAGTGTGCGTCGTTTATGCCTCCATCACGACTTTTTTTCGGCGGTCCGTGATACATGTCAGACCTTGCACCGAACTGTTTGTCCCGTTTCGGCGAGCCCGGGGGGGTGACCAGGAAAGGCGGTACGTAACGAGAATCCGCGAACCGAACGCGGTTTTTTCCATCGGGTTCACCTTTCAAATGAGCGTCAACTCCAGCCCCGTCAATCCAAACGCTTTTGTCGAACAAAAAGTCGTAACTCTCGTCCGTCGCGAACGGCGCTCGAGGTTTTAACACCCTGCGATTGTAAAAGAAAAGTGGTTAACGTCTTGTATGAGCAAACAGTGCGCCTGGGTTTGGGAAAGCCCCAATACGTACCTGCGCGCCGCGGCCGCGGCGGCGGCGGCGGCGGCGATATCCGCGGGCGGCGCGCGAAGGGAAAGGCGCTTGTTCGCGACCGTTACCCTTTTTTGTTTTGCAAAACGCTCCGCGACGCCAACGCCGTTACTCGAAGCGGTCGGCCCGCCGTACCCGAAAACGGGCTCGGGGTCGAAATCAGGCGGGTCGCTCGGTGCGGGGTCACCGAGAGGAGCGTATGGACTTCTTTCAATTCCCTTCGACGCGCTTCGCATTTGCGCGGACCAGCCGCCGTCCGAGTCGGATGATGCGTTAGAAGTCTTCGTGTTCGTCTCGCCGACGGAAGTCGGACGAACCGGAGTAGGTGACCGGCTCCAGCTGCGCGGAGGAACACCGCTCTGATCCGTACTTCTCCGCTGAGGAGAACGGCTCCGCTTCGGCGGTTCGGACGGCACCTTGGGAGAGTCTGATTTTTCAGCCACCCGCGAAGACGGCGTTTCGGACGGCGTTTTTGACGAAGAAACGCACGGTTCGTCCGTCCCTTGCTTCTTCACCCGTGAATCACCAGAATCAACGTCCCGTCTTTTACCCTTGGTAGAAAAGCCAGCCTCGATTTCCAAAACGAACAGGTCGAACAAATCGTTCACCGCCGAGCCGTCGCCGTCGGACACCGCGCGTTGCGCCGCGGCCCGAAGCTCCGCGGCGGCCTTGAGCAACGAGGGCTGAGAGATAAAAAAGAAAGTGTCAGTCTCGTATGGGCAGTCAGTCTGGGAATGTGGTAAATGGGAAATACTTACCTGGTTCGGTACGTCCAACACAGACCGGGCCGCGTCCAGTGAGGCGTTCCGGGCGGCAGATGGAAAAACGCTCGCCGCTCGGCGTTCCAAAACAGCCGCCTCGAGTTCGTGACACCGCGCTTCGGTTCGGTGACGGTCCGCCTCAGCGCGGTCCGCGCGTTCCTCTTCTTCAAGTAAATCCCGTCGAGTTTGGAGCAATTCGGCCTCAGCTTCCAATCGCAGCGCATCTGCTCTAGCAGCCTGCAAATGCGCCGTACGCGTGGCTTCGGAAATGGACTCGTTCTTCGCTTCCAAGCCGTGTAACCGTTTCAACTGCGACTCGAACCCGCGCTGTTTTCGTAAAACAAAAGGGTCAGTCCCGTGCTACGCGATGTATGGAGTACGGGTGTACTGTATGCGCAAACAGTGCACTTGTGATATATTCGTAAGAGCTGCCAGTACTGGTAAGAGTTACTGTACTGGTAATGCTACATACATCACAAGTAGTGCACTCAAAGAGGGGCAGTAAACAGTCTTTGGATTTGGGAAACACGACGCGTACCTGTTTCGCCAAAACCGCGCGCTCGCGTTTTTTCAAATCAACCTTCTCGGCCTCGACTTTTAATCGCGCCTCCTCCGACTTCCGCAAAGCGCGGCACAGCCGGTCCAAACGTTTCTGTACGTCTCGGTTCGCGAGCACCACGGCGAGCCCGGCTTCCGCGCCTATTGCTTTTCCGTCAAGCGTTTTCCCCGTGGAGTCGCCGCCGCCGAAATGAGGATTTATATTTTCGTCGCGCGTATCAAACTCGCTCAAACCGAGCACCGCGCTCACGTTGTCCTCGCGAAGCCGCGTGACTTCGTTGTTCAAATCGGCGATATCCTTTTCGTACCGCATGAAGAGCTCGTGGTAACCGCCAGTGGTGTTTTCTTGCAGTAACCCGACTCGTCTGCGTAACTCGGCGAGTTCCAATCGAGCGCTCTCTTCGTTGGCTTGCGCGGTGAGGATCGCTTCAGAACAGTTACGTTCAATCGTTCGCAACTTTTCAGTCAACATAACGTTTTCACCCTTCTCGTGCATAAGCGTCGCCAGGCTCGCATTCAACCGGCGCCGTAACTCGTGAGTGCCAAGGGAGTCATCAAACACGGTTTCGAAGGTTTCGTCGTCGCGGTTTATTAACTCAGGGGATGCCGAGTTACACGTCGTCGGCGCAGCCGGAGCGTAATCAACCTGGTCCACGGTGAAGTACTCGTCGTAGGCGTGGTTCTTTTCTTTTGCTGGTTCGTCTTCCGTGTCGGTGGCACCAGTCGCGTTTCGGTACAACACCTCGAACTCCAACCTGAGCGATTTGAGTTTTGAATCCAGCGCGGTGGCGGGCGATGTCGGAACCGTCGTTTCATTTGACGAAGGCGACCAATCACCAAACGGTACTCGAGACGTATTCGTCCAAGCCGCGTCGTCGTCCTTTGAAACGGCTTCGTCTTCTTTTGAAAGGGTTTCCTTTGAAAGTTCGTCTCCGGTCAACGCGTGTTCCTCGAAAGGCGCGGTACCGGCGACGCGCGGCTGAAAAGCCCCCGGAGCGTCGGATTCGAAATCGCGCAAGCTGTTGGACGTCAACAAACGCAACGCGGCCGGTTCGGTTCGGGTGAGGTAGGTTTCGATTTTTTGTTTTGACTTTGCATCCGAATTCTTGTTCAAGCTTTGAGAACGCGTCGTCAACCCCTCCGGGAACCGCGCCGGGCGGTTGGGTGACAGCGTTCGGGGGTGCGACGTTTCAGTGACGACACAATCTCCTGTTTTTTGGGTGGAGTGCGCGACAGTAGACTCAGTACCTACTGCGACAGTAGCGACAGTGGGTATTGAGTCTCCGTGTTTTGCCACCCGAACCCCGCCCGAAAAAGACGCGCGCTCCGCCAGCACCTCACGCAGCGTGCCCATTCGTTTGTTCCCGAAAAGGTCGCGCAACTGTTCCGGCGCTAAGCGTCGCCGAACACACGCGGTGTTTATTTTGCCCACTCGAGACGCGACCCGCATTGTTTCCAGGGTGTCGATGTAATCGACATCAAGGGGTGATATGCAGGCTAGGAAGAACGTTTTGGTGCCGGCGTTGAGAAGGGGCGCTAGGATTTGTGTCAGTTTCGAGTCGTTCGCGGAGGGAACGCGCGCGGAAGTCGACGGACCGCGGTCAGCTTCTGCGTCAACCGAGTCATCCCATCCTGCGTCTGCTCCAGCGTTCCCAGATGCGATCTCGTCCACGACCCTTGTGAACGCCAAGAGCGAAGTCGCGACGTCTCGTTTTTCCTTGCTTCGCGTCACCGTGGAACCGCGGTTCGCGGAAGATTCCGCGCCGCCGCTACTACCCATACTCTTCGCCCCGATCAGATCCACGACGTGAAGTTCGTTGACAACGTTGTTCTTTTGATCAACCACGGTGAGGCGAAAAAAAGTGTGCGCTATGTTCGGCACCGGCACCGCCGCGGTTCCCGCGAAACCCTCGGTTGCGCGGTTGCCGTGTTGTCGTGTTGGAACCCGCCAGTTTTTTGAGACCCGACGCGTAAGCGCCAAAGCGGCTTCCACCTCGGATGCGTTTTTTACCCAAATCCGCCGAACGCCTAGACAGTCTTGGCTTCTTCCCATGCGACGACCTCTTTCAAAGTCATCGAACCGGTCGCCGTTGCCTCCGAAGCCGCCGCTTCCACCGCCCCCCCGGTCGAACAAATCCACCAAGTCGCCGTTTGGCAACAGCTCCCACGCCGAAACGGCGACGACCTTTTCGCGTGAGTCTTGAGAATCAGAAGATAACACAAAGGGCCCGTCTTGTTCTTTTGCTTTTTCAACGTTATCAGAACGCTCGGTGAAGCGTCGCGCGGCACGCGCACTAAGTGCCTCCGCCTGTTCCTTTTCCAACCTCGCGAACAACGCTCGCGCGACTTTACTCACCAAACCGGGTCGGTCGTTTTCGAAAGCCCCGCCGCCGTCCCCGAAAAGACACCGCGTTTTACCAACCCCAGCTTGGCCGTGTGCCACCACGGTTGCGTCGAAACCGCGGTGCATCCAGCTCGTCACTGCTCGCCACATGTCCTCGGGGGCGCGGCCGGTGGCGCTGACGCCGTCGAGCTTGTATTTTCGCGTTCGAAGCTGATTCCGCGGAGGATGGGGGGTCACATTCTCGGATGCCTCACCACCTCTCGTCCTTCCTTCGTGGAAACTCGTGGAAGGGCGGTCCGGGTCGTCCACCTCGAGCACCACAGTTCGGTGTTGCGTGTTCGTGTCGTGAATCGCCCTGACCACCGTTTTCTGGGGAAGCCCCTCTCCCCCGCGCTCGCGTAACCCCGCCGCTCTCGCGGGCGCCGGGCACACCGACACAAACACATGCGCCACCCCCATCGCGACGTCTTTCCCTCCGCCCAGGGTTTCAAGCTCCCTGGCCAGCGCGCGCGTGTCTTCTTCTACGGGGAACGCGAACGCGGTGTCGCGCGCGCCGCCGCCCGAGGAATCCCCCCCAGAGGGCGACATGCCGTGCTCGACTAGGCACGCACACAAACCCGGTGCCTACCAATCTGAACGGCCCAGAAAACCAACGGTTTGGTTTAACAATAAACGCTTTTGTTCCGTCGACCATCGTGTGCATCTCTGCATCACACGAGGCCGCGCCCGGGTGACGCCGGGACTGCGTTACTAGTACGGCAGGGAGGTGGTACGGGCAATACGTAGTACCCATGAGTAGATAGACGTGATTGATGTGAGGTAGTGGGGATAGTGCTAGACGTGATTGATTGGGGAGGTGAGTGGAGTAGATTGCGTTACTAGTACAGCGCACGGCGTTACTAGTGCAGCGCACGGCGTTACTAGTGCAGCGCACGGCGTTACTAGTGCAGCGTACTGCGTTACTAGTGCAGCGCACCAAATTACTAGTACAGCGCACTGCATTACTAGTACAGCGCACTGCATTCTTACCACAGTATCCGGATAGCCTGCATAAATAGATATATCACACCCCCGTGTTCGGTCTACGGTCCCCACTGCGTGATCCACAGCGAGTAGTGCAGCCACCCGACGACTATTCCGACCATGGCGCCCGCTCCCACTTCCACCGGGGTGTGCCCCAGCGAGTCCCGCAACGGCCGCGTGTCACTAACCGGGTGCTGCGTCGGGAGCTCCAAGATCATCTGGTTTAGAATTTCAGCCTGCCGCCCCGCTTGCAGTCGCACACCAGTCGCGTCGTACATCACGACCAAGGAAAACACAACGCACAGCGCGAACAACGAACTGTCCCAGCTGTCCTTCAGCCCGACCGCCGTCGTGAGACCCACCACCAGCGCGGTGTGCGACGACGGCATACCCCCGCTGCCCACGATGCGGTTCCAGTCGAGTTTGCCGGTGCTGTACCTGTTGTTGTTGGTGGGTGGTGGTGTGAACGTGTGTTGTTGGGTAGTGTGACGGTGGAGGGAAGAGGGTCAGAGGAGGGAAAGCGGAGAGTCATTGAAAGTACCGATGGTGCGCATCGGCATTCATCGTCTCAGTACGCCGCCCCGAAGGATGGCTTTTGCCGCGTCCAACCGATTGCGTGTGCCGGGTTCGGCTGCAGCACCACCGCCTGCACCAGATTCATGCAACGAGTCGCACGCTACGTACCAGTGCGTGAATACCTTCGCTGACTGCGCGAAGCTGTGGGTTTGGTAGGGAAAGGAGGTGTATGCGTTGCGTTGTTGGGGAGGGTCAGTCATCTGTCTTCGACCGGAAGATTTGGGAAACGCGGACAGGTGGCATGATGAGACGAGCACGGGAAAGGGGTGTCTCCCCGTTCGCCACCACCGCACGCGCCAGCATACCTGAACGCCAGCAGCGCGCTCATGAGCGCCGGCGAGGATATTAGCGCGGGCACGCCGGTCCCGAGAGGCGCCATCGCGACGTGCGGCGGCGGGAGGTCGCGCCGAACCGCGCACCGGACCTCTGCCGAGCAGAGTCGGCGCAGCTCTGTTTTGCAGCTCAACGGCAGGCAGCAGGAGAAGCGGCGTCGATGTCGAGTCGATTTTTTCTTGAAGAAAGTGCTTCCACGTGTCGGGTACGGCGCATCACCTCGGCTCGCGCGGTGATGGCGACCGTTTCGGCACGCGCGGCGTCGTTGGGGTCTGTTGGGCATGTGGGTGCGACGTCGTGGACACGGCTCCCGAGGCAGCTTCGGGGGAACCAAGCTTCCGTGCGGCGAAGCGGCGTGGGGCCGGTTAAAACGCGCATCTCGTCCACGACCACGAACGCGTGTCACCGCTGCGTCGCGAACGGCGTGCTTTTCGCGGCACTAGGCCCACGGCCACGAAGAGCAACGGACCACCGGTGCGCGACAGCCAAGGTCCACAACAAGGCCAGTCCCAAGGGCGATGCGTCGACTCGGGCTGACAGGACAGAGGAGGAGGGTGCAATGACGACAAACACAAGTGAGAAAAAAAACCAAATTGAAAAACCTCCAGATGACGACGATTCCGTCCCGACCCGAGCCGCCCTCGCCTTGATCCGGTTCTACCGCACCCAGATATCCCCGTTCACCCCCCCGTCGTGCCGGTTCGTGCCGACGTGTTCCGGGTACGCGATCGAGTCGTTCAAAAGGTTCGGCCCGGGAAAAGGATTTGCGCTGACCGTGTGGCGAATCCTGCGGTGGTACGCCGCGTCGTATTTCCCAAATCAAGAGGCCTCTCTGTTTTACCTCCAACGCGCCGTTTGACTGTTAGACGACCAACCCGGCGTCCAACACACGTTCCCGTACTCGTCCGTTCGAAGGGAGCATTACCGGATGCCGATTGGGTCAGCCCGTAGCGCTCGTAACACACGCGGTCTTACAACACTGACACGTTCGGTTATTTTCCAAAGTAACCCGTGGGGCGGCGTGGGGTACGACCCGCCGGTGTGGCCGCCCGTCGGGTTGGGACAAGTAGCAGGGGAGAAAGAGGGATAACCTCAACGGTTCTATTTGTCAAGAGAAAGAGTTAATCGTTAGTCAGGTAGTTTGGTAGCGGTTGTTGGGTAGTAGTGCGTACTTCGCGCGTGTTGGTACAAGGATCTATTTCGATCTCTTTATTTCTTTACCGTACGTCGCCCTGATTTCAGGTCGCCTCGGCGGTAGTTGTTGGTGAGTGCTCTGTGTTGGTACACCTGGGATCTATTTCGATCTCGTTTTTCGTCACGTCCCCCATCGTTTCACGTCGCCGTCTCTTCCAGGGTCATCGTTTCAACCCGCTCAAGCGCCTGTTCCAGCCGTAAATTCGCCCGCTCCACCGCCCCTGCCACCGTGACCACGGAGCACGTCGCGATTTCGTCAACCCTCTCTTGTAGGTCAACAAGCAGGGTTTTGAACCCATCCAGGTAGCTGCAAATCCGTTGCCGGTGGTACGCGGCGGTGACGTGCGTTCCGCTCATCACGTCCGGCTCCACGGAGTCATCATCATTTGTGTTTTCTGAAGTATCGCGCGCGACGCGGGTGATGGGTACCGGAGTTTTCGGTACCGCCGGACATGCGTTGTTAGTCGCGTGATCATCGTTGACTGGTTCCGCAGGCGTCACTTGTGGTACGACGATACTCTCCTCCGTTGGTTGTTTCGTCTGCGCCAGTGAACTCACTGCCACCGCGGACACCGCCGGCGCGGTTGTTACCGGCAAAGCAAGCAAAGCCTCCATCCCAAGGTCCGCCGCCAGCGCGTTGCGCACTTCGTCAATCAAAATGAACGCCTCGAACTCAGCCTTGAAAAGCGGTGACCGCTCCTTGACTCTGGTGCCCCAGTTGGCGACCACGATGTCCCGTTTGCCAAGGAAACTGCCCGAGCTCAACTCCCCCAGGTTCGTGGTCGGGTCGTTTAACGAATCCTTGACGTGCCGAAAAAACAACCGCCAGTTCGCGAAATCGGAGGCGAGCACATCAACCAACGGCACGCCGTGCATCGCGAGCGCGGTGAACACGGACCTGGCTTTGTCGGTCACGTCGTTGTCCATGGCGTCTGGGGACGATCCAGCAGGGGACGTGACACGAGAAGTGAACGAGACGGGGACCTGTTGCCAAGTGGAAAGTGAGATTACACTTTATTGGAGTTTGACAACGGCTCGTCGCCTCCCGTCCCCAGTTCGTCTTCCGTAACGCTTTTCTGGGACCCCACGAGGATGCGGTCACTGGATAGTCACTCCACGAGACGCGCGCTTCAGAAGTGGCACGTTCCACACGAGTTTCCCTGCTTGCGCGTATCTCGAATCACACGTGGCACTCGTCCAAAGAAACGCACCCCCTCGGTCGACACACACCGGACCCGCGCTCGTTTCGGACGTGACGTTCATCACAGGTCACGTCACAAGATCTAAACGCAAATCTCATCGCAAACCAGACAACAAGCATGCCGTCGCCGTTAACCGAAGCTCCCCAACCAGGCCTCGCCGACTCCGCGGCTGAGCTGGACCCCGCGATTCTCGCCGCCATCGAGAGGGAGCTTAAAACCAGCGTCTCGGACGTCCCACCCGCGCTCGTCGCGCACGCGGTGGCAGTCAGCAAAAAGTGCGGAAACGAAGCCTTTTGCGCCAAGCGGTTCACCGACGCTTGCAAGTTCTACACCCAGGCGATCGCGGGTGCGCCTGGGGATAAAAACCTACGAAGCAACAGAAGCGCGGCTTACCTCGCCCTGGGTGACTACGAAGCCGCCTTGAGTGACGCCATTAGGTGCGTCGCGCTTGACCAAAATTGGCCCAAAGCGCACTACCGGCTGGGCAAAGCTTTGGCCGCGATGGGCGAGTGGCACGCCGCCGCCGCCACGCTGGAGCGGTGCACGAGGCTCATTACGGGGGTAGGGTTGGTGCCGGCGTCAAAGGATACTAACACTGTTTCGACTGCAGGTACCGCCGATACCACTGGGTCGACTGCAGGTAGTAGCACCGATGAACCTACCGGGAGTACTTTCAATGAACCTTCCACTCAAACCGACTCAACCATTGACACCAAAACCTTAGAAGGCGTCCTCGAGCTGTTGGCCATCGCCAAGTGCGAATCCGAGGACGCGCGGTCGCGTTTGGGGGCGCACGAAACCGGACGACGGAAAGACCTGGCGTCGCGGTTACGAGAGGCGAGAAGGGCGGATGACCGTGAAGCCACGTTAGCGCGGTACGTGCAGGGGCTTTCCCGAATCCCGACACCGACCGTTTACTGCCACGTATGGAGTGCGGTTACGCAAGTCTTACCACCACAATGGAGTAGGGTAATGGAGTGCGGTTACGCAAGGGAGTACCACTACAATACGTGCGGTTCACACTACAATGAGTGCACCTGAAAACAAGACTGCTCGGCCCGATTACTCCTGCCTGTTTGCCGATTGGGGAGCCCGTAATTACTCACACGAGTCACGGCCCTCACTGACCCGTGTCGTTCCCGCCAAACAGATGGCGCCAAACCATGTCCGGCCCGGAGTGGGACGTGGACGAAAACGAGTGGCGCCCCACGTAAGTATTTCCCAATCACCACATTCCGCCGACTGATTGCCCATACAAGACTGACATTTCTTCTTTTACAATCAGGTTCCCGCCAAACGCGCGGGCGAAGAAAGTCGACCCGTACGTGTTTCTGGCTTTCCCGAATCCAAACACTGTTTACGGACCCTCGGTGACTGTTTGAGGGCACTACTTGTGATGTATGTAGTACTGCACACTACTAGTAACATTTACTGGCGTACTGGCAACTGTTACATACGTCACAAGCGTACTGTTCGGCCCGATTACTCTAAGTGCCCTGTGTCCGGCCCGATTACTCGTACCCCAATCCCCCGTAAAATACACCCACACTCGCCGACTGACCCTTTTCTTTCCCACTCACAGGTCCGCGTTTGACTTCGACAACCGACGCGGCGGCGCGTTGGCGCACGCCAGGACTTTGGCGGAGCTCGCGGCGCCTAAAAACGCGCTCGCGGGTTTGGACGATACGGGGCGACTCGCGGTGTACGCGCGCGGGGTGAAGCGGATGGTATTGGAGAAACAAAGCGAGGTCGCGAGTAAACAGACTGGGAAGACAGAAGAGGGTGTCGAAAAACAAAGTGAGTCATTTGGTGAGTCAGAAGAGAAAAAGTATCTTCTGGAAGGATCACTTTCCGAACACCAAAGGCCAGCCACCCCACCCGTAGGTACACAACCAGTCGTGACTTTGTGCATTTCAGGCGGCGGGCCCGGCGTGCTGCCCCTGATCGCCGCCGCGGCCGGGTCCGCCGCCGTGTTTTCCGTGGAGCGAGGGCGGTTTTCGTTCCGAGCCACGAAAGGCGTGGTGAAGTTCAACGAAACCGCCGGACGAGTGCCGAAAGTAAGTAATTGGGCCTTTCCCAAATCCCGGACGACTATTTGCCCATACAAGACGTTAACCACTTTTCTTTTACAATCAAAGGGCGTGATAAAAACCCTCGACCGACCGGTGACCACGATTGACCTCGCGGAAGACATGGAAAACAAAAAAGCCAACTGCGTGGTGACGGATTTGCTGGACCGCGCAGGCGGTTTAGGGATGGGCGTGTTGCGCGCGCTCGATACCTGCGCGTCTCGAGGTTTGTTAACCAAAGACGTCGCAGTTGTTCCAAAAAGACTGAAAACCTTCGCGCAGGTACGTGTTGAGGCTTTCCCAAATCCAGGCACTGTTTACGGACCCTCTTTGACTACACTAGTCATTAAAAGGAAGTTACTACATGCATCACAACTAGACTGTTTGCCCATACAGTACACTACTCAAGACTCGCGACTGACCCTTTTTTCTTTTCGTTCCCAAAAACAGTTGCTGCAGATCCGCATCGAAAACGTCGCGGGGTTCGATTTGCGGCAACTCAACGCCTACCGGTGGCACCCGCAAACCGCGAGGTTTTCCCCGGACCGCGAGCCGCACGTCGTGGTGTCTTCTAGGTTTGAGGTTTTTGATTTGGATTTGCAGGCGCGAGTCCGAGGGAAAGTCGTGGAAGCGAGGGAAAGGGAAGCGAAGGGTGATTTCCAAAAAAAGGAGACTGAAGAAGGGACGGAAAACTCGGGTTCGAAAAACTCCGCCTCGCCGTGGGACAGCGACGCCACGCTAAAAATCCCGATCACAGCGGACGGGGTTTGGAACGCGGTGGTGTTTTGGTTCGAGTGCGATATGGGCGGCGGGGACGTGTTGCGAAGCGCGCCGCCGCCGGGAGTGAAGGGCAAGTCGGGTGCGCAACCCGACGCTGGTAAACAGGTACGTAGTCTTTTGTATTTCCCAAATCCAGGCACCTACGTTTGCCGATTGTCCAGGGTAATCACTCATACACGCGGTCCGAAACACTGACACTTTTAGTGTAACAATCTCAGATCTTCACCGGCACCTCCTGGGGTCTCGCCGCGCAGTACTTGGACGAAACCTTCGTGCGGTGCGGGGACGTCGTTTCCCTACGGTGCATGAGGGATGATAACCAGATCTACTTCCAATCAACCCCACCCGCGTCGATCCCGCGCAGAGCCGCGATTCCGATGTGGCACTACGACATGCTCAACGACCACGGGCGGAACGCGGCGTACGACGCGTGTATTAAAAACGCGGTGCGCAAGTACAAAGGCGTAGGTAACTCCAATGGAAACCCTGGTAACATTCGTCACCTTTCCGTGATTGACGCAGGTTCTGGTTCCGGTTTGCTTGCGATGATGGCGGCGCGTGCGGGCGCGGATTCGGTCACCGCGATCGAACGAAGGTACGTGTTGGGCCTTTCTCAAATACCGCCTCCCTGTGTTCCCATACAAGACTGACACTTTCGTTCATTTATCTCACGCAGCGCGCACATGACGGACGCCGGTGAAGAAATCGTTTGCGTAAACGGCTTCGCGGGGCGAATCCATTGTCTTCACCGGGACGTACGGCACATGTTCACCGCGGATACGCCGGGGCTGCCTTTTAACGGCGCCATGCGGCCGGACGGCGTGGTGACTGAAATGCAACACAAGGCGCAGATGATGGTGTATGAGATTTTTGACAGGTACGGCCGTAGGGGCTTTCCCGAATCTGGACAACGTTTGGTGCTCCTTGTCGAGTGCACTACGGCCGTAACAAGTGCACTGGTTAGTTCCCAACTCTCTGACTGTTTGCGCATACAAGTTACTGACACTTTTTTTGTCCCGAAAATCTCCAGCGGGCTCATCGGCGAAGGCGCGCTTCACGTTTTGGCGTACGCGCGAGAACGGCTTCTTAAGGAAAATTCAATCCTGGTACCTGCCAAAGCCACGGTGTTCGCGCAGCTGATTGAAATGAGGCACGGGGTGGTGGCGGTCGAATGCGGTACTGGGGGTGGTGTTGATTCAGAGACTAACAAGGAGACTAACCAGGAGACTAACCATGACGCAAACAAGGACGCCAACGAGGACACTAACAAGGACACGGACAACAAGGACACAAAAGACTCCTCCACCATGTGTTTCGACTTTTCCCACTGCAACCGCTGGCGGTGGAGGGACGAGTATGAGGGCATCAACTTGGAGGCGTGTAAAGAAACCTGGCGCCCGCTAAGCGAAGTCGTTCCGGTTTTCGACTTCGACTTTTACGACGTCACCGCGCGGACGCTCCGGCCCGAGTCGAAGGCGTTAAAATTTCCGGTACACACAGACGGTACGTGCAACGCGGTTGCTTTTTGGTTCGTAATGGAGGTTGGGGTTGACGAGTTTGGAGTAACGCAGACGCTATCAACGTCCCCGCACGACGGCACCAAAGGCCAAACCTGGCAACAAGCGGTGCAGTACTTCGAGGAGTTCGACGTGGTCGGGAGCGGCGGTGATAAGTCGCAGAGCGGCGGTGATGACAAGTCACACGGTGACTATGTTCCGCGCGGTGATGACTCTGCTCCGCAGAAGAGCGACTCCGTGCCGATCACGGCGTCGCACGACACCTACGGCATCCGGTTCGATATCGACGACGGTTTGTTTCCGGAGCGCGCCACTCGGCGGGACCCGAGAAGGCACGCGCCGTCGCACGACCCGGTGTGGGGCGCGGCGCTGGCTCGGGCGAAACAACTGGACGGCGCCATGGTACGTCTTGGGGCTTTCCCAAAGCCAGGCATCTACGTTTACCGCCCCTGCGTGACTGTTTATTGAGTGCACTACTGGTAACGCTTACCAGTACTACTGCAACTCTTACAAATACACCACAAACGCACTGTTACCTGCTCTTTATGGAGTACAGTCGGAAAGTCACACCACTACGGCACTACCCAATCCCGGAATATACGTTACGAATATTACCAAAGACTGACCTTTTTCTTTTCCAACCCCAGAACAAGATCCTCACGCAGAACCCGCTGGAGTACCGCGCCGTGGCGGAAACTGCCGTGGCGGTCGGCGCGCGGCCGCAGGATTTGGGGTTCGAAGCGGAACAGGGCGGGGACTTTTGTTTGAGGCTGATGGGGTGAGGGGGAGGTCCTTATCTCCATCGATGGGTTTCGTCGCGAACGGCGAAGGGCGAAACGACGCCGACGCGCGGGCGACACGAGACGCGACTCGGGTTTAGTCTACCGCTGGCTCGTTGTTTGTTGAAAAGAATTCGTGTCGGTGGTCAACGTAGTGTCCTATTTTTGTCTACTACTTCACTTCACTTGCGCGCTGCTTAAACCTATACACCCACAATTACGCCACTTCCATTCCCCACCGTTCCGCGAACGCCTTGGTTTCCGTCGCCGCGTTTCCCTTCTTCGCCATCCTGGCTTCTTTCCATTTCGGGATGAACAGCTTCTTCGGGCCCGGCGCCGGCGCGCGCTTGTTCTTCTTCGTGGGCACCGCGCCGTTCTCCACGAGCCACTCCTTCCTCGCGGGGTCCGCATCGGTGTACGGCAAACTCTCAAGGTCAAGCCCAACCCGTTGCGCCATCTCCTCCAGCCCGAGCTTGTTGATGCTCTTCAAAGCGCTGGTGCTGATTCGTAACCGGATGTACCGCTGCTTTTCCGGCCAGTACACGCGCTTGTACTGAAGGTTAACCCCCTGCAGCTTCTTGTTCCGGATGTGCGAAAACGAAACCGTCCAGCCGTTGTTGGCTTTCTTGCCAGTCAACATGCACTTGCGGCCGGACATGCCGTGAATGCCTGTTTAGGAGAGGGAGGAGGAGACGGTCAGATTCGATTCCGCACATTTATTTTGCTTTTATCCGGGAAACTTCAATTTCCAAATAGTTCCGACTATCTTGTCTGTGCGTGATGCGCGTTTCCGGGCGAAACACCAAAACCCTACGCCCCACACCTCCGCGGGGACAGGGCTCCGGAAACGCGCGGGTACGGCCAGGCCGAGGGCAACGACGTACTCTTCGTGGTGGTATCAACCTTGACAGGCGCGACGGCCGATTTCTTGGTGAAGGTGGAGCCGAGGGACGCGAACTGGCGCGTCACCTTTTGGGACGGAGAGGGGGAGGGAAGATTGGTGCGGTGGTCAGTCGATTTGTTCGCGCATCTGTGTCGAGGTAGGGATGCACATCGGGGTCGGCAACGCGCGGTGTTTGCCAGCGCGACGTGCGCGTTGACCGGCTCCTTGCACGGCGCATCGCAACACGACACGTACCTGCATCACGGGTTTCAGGGTAACCGAAAAGGCGGACATCGTGTCGTTGTGTGGCGCGACGTCGACGAGTGGAGAGGCGTGGCGATTGGACACGCAGGAGGTCTCGAGTCTGTCTCATCCAATGCTTGCTGCTCGGGTGAAGTGGCAAGAGGGGTTCTTTTTCGGTTCTTTTCGAGCCTGTATTTTTGCACGCGCCTTCCCCTCTTCCTCCACTCTTCGCCGCTGCGGTGAGGGACGCGCGCGGCCTTCGTGGGTCGTTTCGCGAGACTTCTCCCGCGACCGACCTCCACGCTCACGGCGCTTTCCGAGTCGGCGACGCTTCCCTTTGTACACGAAGAACTCATCGCACTCCCTCTGCGACCGAGATCTCGGACAGGACACGTTTGTTTCCGCTCCATTTAGCTCCAAGCGCGCCACTCTCACGGCACCCCTCTCTCCACCCAACATGGACTCGCACGACGGCATCCAGAAGCTGCTCGCGGCGGAACAGGAGGCGCAGGGCATTGTGGCCGCGGCTCGGGCGGAGAAAACGGCTCGGTTGCGACAGGCGAAAGCGGAAGCGGATGCGGAGATCGCGGCGTACCGAGCGCAGAGGGAGGAAAAATACCAAGGCCTGGTGCTTTCGCAAACGGGCGACAGCACCACGAGAGCGGCGCGACTAGAGGCCGACTGCACTGCTCAAATCGCCACGGTCGTGGCGCAGGTCCAGGCGAACAAAAAAATCGTCACCAACATGCTCGCACAGAAGGTCACCGCGGCGTAGAGGAAGTGTGGATTAGAAAACGCGATAGATGATGAAACATGCATGATCAGGCGAGACGAAAAAAAACAAGACGAGAGAGAATGATGACGAGACGAGACTAGTCCATGATCGATACATTTTTTGCATTACACCTCGGGCCGACTCTCGCGCCTTGCGCGTTCTTCCTCGCGTGAATGTTTGTTTGTTGTACACGGTACTGATGGACCGCATTGCGTTGATGCGTGATGTTTTTTTTTGCTTTGCACTCGTAGAGTCAATCAACCGCCGCCCCCGCCGCGTGTCAGCTCCCACCAATTAATACAGTAATGGGCTCCGATTTCGCCGCGCGCTTGCTGCTGTTTCGGGCTCGTCGCCGCATAAAACGACAAACCTCTTGCTGTTTCGGGCTCGTCAAAACGACAAACCCCTCCCCAATTGTTTGCGCGACGAACTCTTTCGGTCTTTCCCCTCCGTTCCCCGCGCGCCCCGTTCCCGTTCCCCCCCCCCAACCCCAACCACACCGCGTACGCGTCGTTCCCTCAACGGTGACGTCGCCCGACCCCCCCCCGGTCAAAAAATCCCCTCCACCCCGGCCAGACTAACCCAACCCTGTTAGACCATCGGTAACCCACCCCATCCCAGATCCCCCAGATCCGAAAAAAAGAGTTACATGTGTCCCCCGTAAATAGGCATCATCCCCGGCGTCCGCATGTACCCGTTCGTGACGTAGTACCCGTTGGGTGGTTGCTGATGCTGGTGCGCCACGGAGACGGCGGCATCCAGTGGGCAAACAGTCTGGTTCGCGGCGGTGTTTTTGTGCGGCGCGCCGTTCGCGATGCCGACGCTCGTGATGTCATGAATCGAGCTTCGCCGTTTGTCTTTTTTGTTCATGCTGTTCAAGCGGATGAAGTACTTCTGCGCGTGGCTCGCGACTTGCGTGGGGGTCCGCGACACCACGAAATTCCGCGAAATCGACCGCCAGTCGCCTTTCCCGAACTTCGCCAGCCCTAGCAAAAATAGCCGGTGCTCCTCCTCCGTCCACGGAATGCCTTTCCGGCGTTCCTGCTCCGAGGTTTTGCCGTTCGCGCCGACAGGCGCGGCGGTTTTTGCGCTACCGTTTTTAGAAACGGCCGCGATTTTAACACCCGCGTTGGCCACCGTGCCGTTGGCAAGAGACACGGGCGCCGCGTGCAGCGACGAGTCGTTACTCAAGGAAGCGAGCTCGACCGGCCCGTGGCCGTTCAGACCGGGTTGCCCGGTCGACCACTGCATGTTTGCCCCCGCCAAAGCAGTCTTGACGTTCTCGTAGTGCGGCAGCGGCACGCGGCCGCTTTCGATGTTCTTCACGTCCTCTTGTAACAAGTTGAACCGCCGTTTCAAACCCAACACGTTCTTCCCGGGAATCAGCGCCGCGGTGAACGCCGCGAACGGGTCGTCCATGTCCCCGAGGCGCGCCAGGGAATTCTCGAAGAGTTTCTCCTCCTCGACGCTGTTTTTTTTTCGCGTGGGTAATGGGTGTGGGCATTTAATTAGTGTGGTCAGTTTTTTGGGGTCCGCCGAGGATCGAACTGTGGACGCATGTGGTTGGGAAGGTGACGCCCTACGACTGTTGGGGGGTCGGTGTGGTGTCGCACAAAATTCGAGACTGGCGCTTGACTCGGCGCGAAGTCCGTGTCCGACGCCGCGAGTCAGACTAAAAGATCCCAAAAAAAAGCACCGAAAACCTACACGAAAACCCGGTTACCACAAACCCGGTCTCGGGGCTTCCAACGACTGGTTTCGAGGGCGACGTGAGATGGGCGACGGGAAGCACGTACCTCCAGTGGTCGGTGTGGATCAGGGAATCCATGCTTCCGATGAGGGGTGACCTTGGGTTGGGACGGGGGTGGGGGGGCTTTGGGGTCAGGTAAAGGTCGGGGGAAGGAACGCGCCGAGGCGTGGAAGGGGGCGGCGTCGTGAAATCTAGGGGAAAACGAAAGCGCGAGGCCTCGTGCGTCGAATGATGCTTTTCGGTTTTGTGTGCGTGTCGAGCGGGGACGCTTAGTTAAACAGCGCAACACAAACCAGACGTACCTTCCAACCGCGCTCAGATCCAGCCCTAAACCGTCCAAGGAAAAGTGCGGGGAGTACGCGTCCATCATCTTCGGCTGCGGGGAGGGAACCCGGGAGTGACGAGGCGTCAGTGAAAGCGGATGACCTACGCTCGAAGGTTTTTGGTGTTCTTTTTCCCCTTTCGTAAACTTCTAGGTCGTGAAACACTCGGCTCGTCGGATGTGTTGATTGAAAAAGTGTCGGTGTGTCTCGGAAACGCGCGCCAAGCGGCGGCCACGAACTGACCTTGACGTCGTGAAAGTCACGACGACAGGAGTGAGGTGTCGGCACGGCGTGGCTTGGTTTCACGAGGGCGAAACGCGCGAGGTTCCGTCACCAGAGGCGTCGCCTTCCCTCGAAGCTGCGCCCGGGAAAATCGCGAAAAACAAAGCGCCCGTCGGGACGGATTCCGATTGAAAACTCGGTTGGGTCCGGAGTAACACGCACCGTTGAGTGGAGCGCCCTTTGAGGGTCTGGGGCTATTTCGGGTGTGATCGTGCGAAGGCCCTCGCGCGAGGCGTGGCACGTTTGGGAGTCGTTTTTGGTCGTGCGCGGAGGCGCGACGAGAGCGAGTGCGTGTGGAACGCTTCGGTACGCAGGTTTTGCAGTCCGAGAACGCGTCCGCGTCAGCGCGTGTACGCGGGGCGGTGGGAGTCGAAACAGGCATTCCGAAAAAGGGGACACCATGGCGTACGGGTCAAGTGCTAAGCAGTCTTTGCTTTACACGGACGACGCATGACAAATAATTGATCAAGATTGACTCCCAAAGCCAACGGTTGGGGCTCAATCTCGAACCACCGAAACAGATCACGAAACTTCACATAAACTTCTTTTAGGGCTTTCGGAAGTTTCCGTCGTTGGAACGAGCGTCGGAACGTCGTTTAGAGGAACGTCATTGAACGACATTTAGGCTTGGTAACCGTCTCGCGGCGAGCTCTCAACAAAAAGATGCGAAAACCGAATTTCCTCGCCTGAGTGCTCGCCCTCGCAAGTCGGCGTCGGCGGCGAAAAACAATCAACCTCGCGGTTTCGTCCCCAGCCTTCAGAGAGGCGGGCGAGGCTTGCGTGACGTTGACGGAACGTGACCGACTGCGTTTGGGTGTTTGCATCGTTCCCAACAGACACAGAGGCGCCATGGCCGATTTGGAGGACCTGGAGGACATCGGCGGCGCGTCCGCCGCGGATGGCACCAGGATGACCCGGGATCTGCCGCCCGTGGTGCGAGTCACGGCGCGCAATCCGAAGCCGCCAGTGACAATTGAGTCACCAAATTCCACAAACCACGACGACGACACGGACGTGCGTCCCTCTGATACGTTCGGTGATGCCACGGCGGACCGGGTGGTGAGGGGAGACGGGGACGCGAACGGCGCGGGCGATGGGATCGGCGATGAAAAAAAAACTCTCGCAAAAGAAAACACGCGTCCGTCCAATCCCAATCGATCAACCCCCGGCACCGCGACCGTTCACCTAAAGACCTTCGGGTGTTCGCACAACGTCAGCGACTCCGAGTTCATGGCCGGTCAGCTGGCGGCGTACGGGTACACCCTGAGCGACGACCCGGATACGGCGGACGTGTGGGTGGTGAACACGTGCACGGTGAAGAATCCGTCGCAAAGCGCGATGAACACGGTTATTGAAAAAGGAAAACTGGCCGGCAAGAAACTGGTGGTGGCCGGGTGCGTACCCCAGGGTGACCAGCACGCGCACGAGCTGACGGACCTGTCAATCGTGGGGATCACGCAGATCGATCGGATCGTGGAGGTTGTTGAAAGGACCTTGGGCGGTGATACGGTGCGTTTGCTTTCAAAGAAGGCGCTGCCGTCGCTTGATTTGCCAAAAATTCGACGAAACAAACACGTCGAGATTTTGCCGTTAAGCACGGGGTGTTTGGGCGCGTGTACCTACTGCAAAACCAAGCACGCCAGGGGTGACCTGGGTAGCTACGAGCTCAGCGCGCTCACAGCGCGGGTTCAAACCTCGGTCGCGGAGGGGGTCACCGAGATTTGGCTCTCCTCGGAGGACACCGGGGCGTACGGCATCGACCTCGGCACGGACGTCACGTCTCTGTTCCACGATTTAGTGAAACAGGTACGGCCTTGTCTCGCTTTCCCAAATCCGACAACACCGCGTTTACCTGCCCCGTGAGGAGTGCAGTTACACTACGGCTTACCACTGCAATACGAGGAACAGAGTACAAGACTGCCTGTTCACTGTGCATAAATCGCCCAACACAAGTCAAGACTCTCCTCTCCGACTGACCTTTTTCTTTTCTTTCCCAAAAACAGCTCCCCACCGACGGGTCGTGTATGCTACGCCTCGGCATGACCAACCCCCCGTACATCTTGGCGCACCTCGAGTCTGTGGTCCAGGCGATGAAGCACCCTTCGGTGTACGCTTTTTTGCACGTCCCAGTGCAAGCTGCGAGCAACAAAGTGCTGGACGGCATGAAGCGCGAATACACGGTTGAGGAGTTTGAAAAAGTGTGCGACTATTTGTTAGCCAGAGTTCCCGATATCACGATCGCGACGGACATTATTTGCGGTTTCCCAGGTGAAACAGTTGAAGACTGGAACGAAACCATGGCGCTTTGCAGGAAGTACAACTTCAGAGAAGTGCACATCTCGCAGTTCTACCCGCGACCGGGAACCCCGGCGGCGAGGATGAAACGCGTCGACACAAAGGAAGTCAAGAGACGGTCGCGGGAACTCACGGCGTACATCGAGAGCTACTCCCCGCACCAGCACTTACTAAACGCCACGCGTAGGGTGTGGGTCACTGATGTGGCGAAGGACGGCGTGCACTTGGTGGGGCACACGAAATCGTACGAACAGGTGCTTCTGAAGCCGCCGGCGTGGGACGGCGACGGCGGCGTTGGCGGTGTCAACACCAATGACAACAAAAACAAAAACGACGACGGAAACGAAACGCACTCGTCTTTAAAGCAAAGGCAAAACTTGATGCGCCACCCGCTGATGGGTAGGTCGTGTTTAGTGAAGATCACGTCTGTGGCGCGGTGGCACGCGGTTGGTACCATCTTAGAAATTCTTGATAAGCACGAATCGCGACCGGAAGCACCCGCCGGCGCCGCCGTGGCGATGGCGTCTGCGCAATCTGGGAACTCTGGTGTGGGACGGAGACACAAAAACCTCGCGACGAGGGGGCTATCCACGGGCGACGCCGCGCGGGTCAGCGCGGCGCTCGCGAGGGAAAACGCGGCGGTGACCGTTCGTAACGCGCGACTACACTTCACCTCAAACGCCGCGGTGTTGGGCGCCGCGATTGGGTTACTAGGCCTGGCGTTCGCGATCGTTTTGAGTTTGTTAGAAACGCGGGGTACGGGCGAGCTTTAAGGGAAGAAGGGAAGAGTAGGAGGTCTGCTTATTATACCACTCTATTCGCAAAGTCTATCGGTGTCTATCGAATACCTATCACTCGATACCTATCACTCTACGCGCTGCTAGGCTTGCTAAATACGTCTGTCCTTTCATAGTCTAATCACTCGTTTCACTTCCTCCCCCTGGCCACCAGAAACACCTCCGTGGATTCGTTCCTCGTGGCTTTCGGTCGGAACCACTTCAGGGATGCGAAGTGGGGCTTGCAAATGGTTTGCAAATCCCCGCGGCCGCCGCCCGGCCCTTCCAACAGCTTGACCACCAGGTTCCCACCGACGCGCAACACACCTTTTTGTTCGTCGTCGCTCGCGATACTATGACTAACTCCTCCACGCTTCGCATCACCCGTTCCTTCGTGATAATCGAACCCACGCGCGTCATTCCCGTCCTCATCATCAAGCACGTCCAGCGCGCCTTCTCCAATCGCCAGCCTCACCGCGTGTTCCGCCAAGGCGTACGACGCCGCCGCGTCTGTGTGTTTGCTTCCCGTCGTGCTCGGGGCTAAGTCGGAAAGCACGGTGCCGAAACCTGCACTACTGTTTGACGAAGAAGAAGGCCTGCCACACGCCGTGTGCCGAAGCGCCGCCACCGACTGTTCGCAAAGCTCGAACACATCACTTTGTACTGTAAAGGTACGCTTCACGTCGACGTGTTTCAGCCCGCTCAAATCCGTAGCACTCAAATCCACGCCAAGCGCGAAGGAGTCGGGTGGCTGCAACTTGCTCACCACCTGTAACCACGCCCCGGGATGACATCCGAGATCCAACACGGTGCCCTTCACCACTTGAAACTTTTCGTGCATCTCGAGCAGCTTAAACGCGGACCGCGCGGCGTACCCGGCGGTTTTGGCGGCCTTGGCGTAATGGTCCGCGAGCTTGCGCGACGCCATGCGGGCCGCCGGCGTCGCGCGAGAAGGTGTGGCGGGAATGTGTGCATCGACTAATCTTCGTTTCGAGACTTTCGAGTGATCATTCCAATCTTCCCGAGGTCCTCTCTCTCATCACACCACCGTACACGCGAGTTGACACGTCTGCGCCGGTTGCGTGACCCCCAACGCGTCGCGTCATGTCCCTCGCGGTGTTCCACAACACGCCGTGTGTTGCGTCGCGAAGCTGCGGGTCGTCGGTAGGGGTTCGGGCGGGTGTCGGGCGATTGAATGGCCCTGGCCACGGTCGGCCGTTCCCTTCCACGACTCGGCGGTCACCAAACGTGGTGACCCACGCCGCGTCGCGCGGTGACGCCAAGCAACTCGCGCAGGATGGCAAGCTCGCGAAAAACACAACCACGAAAGAACTCAAGGGCTTTGTGCCGGAGATTCCCAAGGACGTTCCCATGGGCCAGAGTTTCGCGGTGGGCGCGGGAGGAGCTGTTGTCATATTCTTGTACATGCAGTGGGGCATGAGGAACGTCAAAAAACGAGAAGCGAAGGAACGCGCGGAGGAAGAAAAGGACAGGAAAGCGAAGGAAACAGATGTGCTTGCTAAAAAAGAAGAAGACGTGCAAGTAGACGAAGAGGCACTGTAGTAAACTAGTAATACAGCGCACGACACACGTGAGCACTTCAACAAATAACAGACGCGCAAGCAGACGAGGAGGCACTGTAGTAAGCAACGTAGTAAGCACTGTAGCAAGCACTGTGTAGTAGCACCGTAGCAGGCACTGTGATATATATGAGCACTTCAACAATTCATCCAGACTAACTACTCACACGACTCACTCCTTGGCGCGCTTGACGTACTTCCCCGAGGTGGTGTCCACTACGATTTTCTCGCCAATCTGAATGAAAAGCGGAACGGTCACCATGGCGCCGGTCATCACCTCCGCGGGTTTATCCCCCCCCGAAACCGTGTTCCCCTTGATTCCCGGGTCCGTCATTTTCACTTCCAGCTCGACGTTGATTGGCAGGTCCACACCGATGACCCGGCCGTTCCAGGAAAGAACCTCGCAGATGGTGCCTTCCATTAAGAATTTAGAAAACTCGTCGTCATCCACCTGAGAATGTAAATAAAAAAGGGTCAGTCGCGAGTTGGCGAGTGTGTGTGTACTTCGTAACGTGTATGAGGGATTGGGTAGTTCTGTAGTGGTACCGGGCTTTCCGACTGTACTCCATAAAACGCAGGTAACAGTGCGTTTGTGATGTACGTAGTGCACTTACCCTCGTTTCTTCGTACGTCTCCATGTCCATGAACACGAACTGCTCACCGTCTTTGTACGTGTACTGCATGGTGCGTTTTTCCACATCCGCGGTCTGCAGCTTCTCCCCAGCCCGGAACGTTATTTCGTTCGTGGATTTGGTTAAGTAGTTCTTAAGCTTGCTCCGCACGAACGCGCTGCCCTTGCCGGGCTTGACGTGCATGAACTCCACCACTTTCCACGGCGCGTTGTTCACTTCAACATTCACTCCGATCTTGAAGTCGTTCGTGCTGATCGTGCCGCTGACGATTTGAAGCGACCCGCGGTGAGTCGCGCCGACCGGGGTGGGTCTGTGTGTTTTTGTAAGGGGCAGGGCAGGGAGGTCAGAAGCAGGCAGTCGGTGCGAACGTCACGTCAAGGATGGCATCGACGCGGGAATGAAATCGTCATCGACAAAATCCGTGGAGAAATCCGATCCGGCGGCCACGTCGCCGATGGCGCGACGCGAGTACCCTAAACACGGCTCTTACCTTCTCAGCGCCGGCTTGAACGCAGCCGCGCTGGAGTGCGTGGCGAAGCTGTGCACGGCGAACATTTGCAACGTGCGGGGGAGCTAGACGGCGACGGCGCGCGGTCGAGTGGGCCTCGAAGGCGGCTTGCGAGTCGGCGAGAGAAAAAGTGTGGAGATAAACATGGGAAATGGAGGCATGAGGGGTCGATCTGGGGAGATGGAAACTTGGAAACTTGAAAAGACGATAGACGAAAGAGGAAAGTAGGAAAGAATCTGCGGCTCCTGATGTTTGCTCGCAACGCGACAAACGCACCACCCAAAGCCCGAAACGACCATCACACCGCGTTTCGTGTATCTAGTGTATCTACACCACCTACCCGCACCGCCCCCACAGGGCCCCCGACCGCCCCTGGTGAGTTACGACGAGTTACGACGAGTTACGACTCAACAAAGACAACTAGAAAGAAAAGAAAAGCTAACCGGCTTTAGGCACCTGCTCCGCGCCGCGTCCACCGCGCCGGTGTCCCCCGCCACCCGCGTCGTCATCAGAACCGCCAAGTCCCCGAAACTGAGCGGCTAAACCCTAAACCCGGATACCCTAAAACCCGTTACGCACCGTCGCTCGGTGCGGTGTCGAAACTGGAGTTGGAAAGCGACGACGGCGTGGACGGGTCCGCCGCGGAGGACGAAGACTCCACCAAAAGTGTTGGCGGCGCTTGCGCGTCGCCCGCAGTCGTCTCAGAGGACCCAAGGTGGACGTTCCCGGAAGCCACCAAAGGCTTACCCCCAGAACTCGTGGTGGTGGTGGTGACGCGACGCAACGAAAGAGGCACTGCCGAGTTTGCCCCGAATTGCGTTTTGTTCGTTTCCGACACCAAAGCGGGCGCCTCGTTTTTCCCCCGCTCCGCGTCATCGCGTCGCGTTTCCTGCCACTTCCCGATGACCAACGACGAGTGCATCTGCGCCCTGCGAACCAACAAATCCACCCGCCCCGGCGTAAGCGCCTGTGTCCACCCGGAAACCCCGGGCGGCCGTAAGTACAAGTTAATCGCGTGCTCCTTGTTCGCCACCCGGAACTGCCGCGTCGACGTGGCGTGCAGAAGCGCGCCCAGGAGCGAGGCGTAGGAAATCGTCCCGGGCGTTTGATCCGTATTTTCGGTGGCAAACGATTCCGTTTCCTCCGAAGGCGTGGCGTGCGAAGCGGCACTTTTGGGAACACCTCTCCTTCTTCCCGTAAAGCGTCCCCTTTCCCCGCCCATTGCTCGTGTCGTCTCGGACAAGCCGCGTTCTTTCCGTACCCCGAACCCTTCTTTTTGCGCGCCGAACAACTTCGGGAAATACGCGCCGACGAATTCCTCTGCGGTTGTGAAAGAAAAGTGTCAGTCTTTCGTAATGTGTATGAGTAATTACGGGCGGACATTCGGTAAAACAGTGTGTCAAATTTGGGAAAGCCCCAAACGTACCGATTCTTTGCAACCCGAAAAACGGCCAAGCGCGTTCCCACAGCAAGCGCCACCCTCCCAGTCCCCCGTCCCGCGGGGTCAAATCGCGAAACGCGAGGTAGTCGTCATCCGCGACGTCGACGACTATCACGATGTCCGCGCTCAAAACGTGTCGCAGCACATCCACCGGCACCGGGTTCAGGTAGCTGCGATTGAGAAGGAAAAGGGTCGTCAGTCTTGGGTCTAGCAGTGACGTATTTGTTGCCAGAGCCGCGAGTACGCCAGTAAACGTTACCAGTAACGCACTCAAACAGTCAAAGAAGGGCAGTAGCAAACAGGGTTGGGAAAGACCCAACACGTACCCGCCGTCCACCAGGACGTCGCCGTTTTCGTCCACCACGGGCGGCAGTAAACCCAAAGTCGTCATACTGGCGCGAACCTTTTTCCAAACCGTCCCGGTTACGTGCGTCGCGAGCTTGCGATAGGTAAAACAAAGTGTCAGTCTTTCGGACCGCATTTATTACGGGATTGGGAAGGAGCCCGACGCAGTGGGGTCCGTACTTTCAACCTGTACTCCATACAACGCAGGAAACTAAACGTGGAGGCGGGATTGGAAGATTTCTGAAACGCGTACCTCGCCTTTGGTTAAGTTCGTGCTGCAGCACACGAAGGGAAGCCACAGGTCTTCGACGTTCGTTTCGCGGCCCAGCGCGTTTCGCAACACCCGGTCCAGGGCCTTGCCGCTGAACAGGGACAGCACGGGTAACGTCAAATCCAACAGCAAATTCCTCTGCGAGCTCAAAACCCCGACCAAGTCGGTGACGATCGGTAACACATGGTGTGTGCTGGCGTACTTGGCGTACAGCGCCGCGACCAAAGCGCCCCGGCTTGTACCGCCCACCACGTCGATTGGAACCCCCGCTTCTTCCAACGCCCGCAACGCCCCGAGGTGCGCCAAGCCGTGGCCGCCGCCGCCGGTCAAAACCACCCCCACCGCGCGCCCGGCGACGTGCCGCGCCAACCGCCGCACGTCCTCGTCCGCGCCTAACCGGAGCATGTGGTGCCTCCTCACTTCCGGGCGACACGACCGCCACCGCGCCGTGTTCTGCGATTGTTAACGAGAAGTGTCAATCTTGAGTCTTGAGTATGGGTGTACTTCGTAATGTGTATGAGCAAACAGTCGTGTAATCGGGCCGAACAGTCTACCTTGTGATGCATGTAGTGCACAGTACATAGTCAAAGAGGGGCTGTAAACGTCGTGCCTGGATTTGGGAAACGCGTAAGGCCGTACCATCGGCGCGACGCCCGGGTCGTGAACAAGCACGAGCTCCACGGAGGCGCCGGCTCTGCGGCGCCATAGCAAACGACGCTCCGCCCGCGACGGCGCGCCGCGCTTGGCCACTTCGGTTTCGCGGTCGTCCTTTTCGTGTCCCGTGTTTCTTTTGCCCCAAGAAATAGTCTCGTCATCCTCCTCCGAAGCGCCGCTCTCGCGCGTCACCCTCGCCACCACAACGACCCTGTCCGCTTGCGAAACGCAAACCTGTGGTTGTAAATGAAAAGTGTCAGTCTTGAGTCTTGAGTACGGGTGTACTTCGTAATGTGTATGAGTAAACATCCAGAGTAATCGGGCCGAACAGTGCCTGGATTTGGGAAAGGCCCAACACGAACCTGCGACCACGCGCTCGCAGCGGCGTCCGCTCGCAACAAAATGAACCGGAAATTCTCCTCCTGCGCCGCCATCCACCCCGTGAGTTTGCTTCGGTAAAACGCGTTGTGCAGCTTGGTGGCGTCGATTGTTTTGTCCTGAAAAACGTGCCGCGCGGTGCTTTCGTCGAGCACCAACGTCGGGCCGAATTTTGACAGCTCATGTTGCAGTTTTGAAGCCAAAACTGAAGATACCGCCTCGTCCTCGCCCTCCGCGGGCACCAGCGCGATGGTCACCAAGTCGTGCCGAGGCTTGACGCCCCCCATGGTGGCGTGGAGCTTCCGGGCCATCTGCGAGTGTAAAAGAAAAGTGTCAGTCTTGAGTCGGCGAGTGTGGATGTACTTCGTAATGTGGCCTGAGTAAACAGTCGTAGTAATCGGGCCGAACAGTGCACTTGTGCTGTACGTAGTATACTTCCTTTTAATGACCACTGTACTCACAGAGGGGCAGTAAACAGTGTTGAGATTTGGGAAACGCGCAATACGTACGTGCTCCAGCTGCCGGCTCGCGGCTTGCGGGTACTTGGCGCACACCAGGGTTAGGGACTCGCGGCTCATTCGCACTAACTCGCTATCCCGCAAACAAGTAGTCGTGGTTTCGTACGCGCCGTTTGAGAGCAACGGCGCTTCGCCTATTGACTCGCCCCGGCCGCGTTCTTCGGTTCTTTCGGACGACCCCCCAACTCCAGCCCCGCCCCCGCCACTACCCCGCCACCGAAGTGAGATCCGCCCCGAAATCAAAACGAACATGCTCGTCGCGGGCTCGCCCGCTTTGTACGCGGACTCACCGGCTTTCAGCCACACCCGGTTCAAACCTAAACCGATGAACTGCCGAAGCAGTTTGGACAAGCTCGTCGTCGCGGCGAGCAAAACGGCGACGTACACGGCTGGTTCGTGAGCCCTGAGCGCGGTCAACTCGTCGAGGCCGATTTTTAACACCAAGCATTCGGCGGATGACGAGGCAAACTCCGATTCGTTTACCTCGGTATCGCCGGCGCCGTCACCGGGACTACCCTCCACCTCCACTCGAACGGTTTCTTGCCTCGCGCTTCGCGTTAAAAACGCGGAAGCGCCGATCAGCGACGGCGACGAGGATGGCGAACCAGGCGCACCGTCGCCTTTGGGCCACGGCGTGGCGTCCGCGCGCGCCGTGCCTGTGATTGTGAAAAAGAAAAACAAGTGTCAGTCGTGTATGGGCAAACAGAAATGGGATTTGGGATTTGGTGAAAGGCCCAATACGCACCGCGCAGCACCAGGAACATACACTCCGCAACTTCGCCGGCGGAGTACAGCTTGAGAGGCACGCTTTGAGATGTATCACTCTTTGCCCCGGGATCCAGGGACGGGCAGTGTTTTTTAAGCGCGTCCACGTGTTTCACGAGCCCAAACGCCGGGGAGAGCCTTTGGGTTTTTTTCAGTTTCGATTGCGATTTGTCCTCGTCCTCACCCGAGGTACCCTCGTTCTCACCCGAGGTACCACCCAACGAATCAAGCGCCACCGCGTCTCCCCGCGGTTTCGGTAACCCCAGGAAATCAACAAGCACGAAGAGCGCGACTCGCCACAACCGGGCGACGGCTTGCGTCACGTACGTTTCGAGCGTGCGCGGGTGTTTCTTGCGATTGGAAACGGAAAGGGTCAGTGTTGTATGGGCAAACAGGGAGGCGGGATTTGGGAAACGCGCAAGGCCGTACCTCGATGAACGCGAACAGCGCGTGTTGGCTTATGCGCACCAGCCGCGCGCCGCGTTCGCCCGCCACGACCTGGCGCGATAAAACCGAAAGGGTCAGTCTCGTCTCGTATGGGCAATCGCGTAGGCGGTGTGTGTTGGGTGGGAAATACTCACGGAGACCCCTCGCGGGGCGTTGTCCAGCACGTCGATATCCCCCACGCTCTCGCCTTCCCTAAGGATGTTCGTCAGGAAAGGAGGACCGGTGACGGTGTTTGCGCCTACTTTGCGTGCGGCGTTCGCGTTCCTCGCGCTCGCGCTCGGCCCCGTCCCGTTACCCGGCGTCCCCGTTTGCGTTTCCTGGAGGTACACCCCCAAGCTCCCGCTTTCGACGATGTATATCCCACTAGACGAATCGTCGCCTTGGCGGAACACCACGACGCCTGGTTCGAAATCGAGAAACTCAGCCGCGTCGTTAAAAAGCTCCCGCGACTCTTCCAGCTCGAGACAGGCGAAAAACTTGGTGCTCGCGAAAAAGTTTGGCGTCGACTCGTGCTCTTTGTTTTCTTCGCAATCTGAAAGCAATCGTTCGGATTCGTCGTCCTCGTCCTCGGGGTCCCTCGACTCGGTGGACGCCCAGCGCGGGTCGGACCCCGACCGCGTGGTCGCGAGTGAGTCCTGGGAAGCGTCTGCGGCGGAGTCTTTTCGGGTCCTGGTTTCGAAAACAGACGCACGACGCGAACCCAGATTAAGCGTCTCCTCGTCCAACGCCTCCAGCGCCATCTCCCTCTCCAGCTCCGCGTGTCGTCGCTTGGCGCCGGGAAGGTCTGTCGACGCCGCGTCGTTCAGCGCGCGCCGAATCGCCACCGAGACGGCGTAGGCCACGGTACCGACCGCGCCGACCGCGAGCGCGGAGCGGGTGCGGCGGGACAACGGCGCCATTGGGCTTAACAACGCGGAATGCACTTTTCAGAGAAACTGCGTTGTGTTGTGACGAGGATTCGGAGGGTGTGGAAGCCGCCCACCCGAGGTCAGCCCGGCCGTGGGTGACTTTGTCAGACCAAACCACGTGGTGCACGCCAGGGTCGTGACGTACCACACGCGCTCCACGCACCACGCGGCCCGGCGGTGCGTTTGGGAATGACCCCCGCGCCCCCGCTTTGGTGGTTCGTTTCAGAAGCCGGGGAGGCGTTGTTGTAGACTGGTAAAAAAGCTGTTTCGCGCGAATTTTACTTTTCTGACTTTCCGTGGGATTGGCGGGTTGCCATTTTTTTGCGTCGCCGACGGCGTCGCCCCCCGGCATCCCGCAACACACCTCCGCGCGCACACCCGTTGTGTTGCCGGAGAGGCGTGTGTCTTGCGCGAGACGACGTGTCGGTCGTGCGCTTGGGATTGGTTTGGAAGTGAGGTCGGGGAAGTACCGGTGGGAGGCGTTCGCGAACGGCGACGACCTGTTTTTGTTTGGCGTCGCGGACGTGAAGGATTTGAGCGAACCCGTCGCGCAGCGTAGCTCCGTGTTGCGCGGTTGCGTTGAGTGCGACCTGGGGTAGCGTGATGTCGTTTCTTCAACGGCCGTTGGTGCATGTCAACGACAGCACTGTGAGCTCGTCAGGGCGTGGTGTGAAAGGCGGGACCGGCAGGGCGCCATGTATCGGCGCGGCACTCAAACACAGGTACGTACACTCACAATTCTTTTTACAGAGAGGCGGGGCGCTTGACCACTCGAGGCGAGGTCGTGTGCTCTAGTGCACGTCTCGCATCCTCGCGCCAACGCAATCCGTACGCGCCACACACACCCCGAGCACGTGCGTTTGTGGGAACCGACTCCGCCTTTGGGAACCTCCCGGTCGCCGCGGCAACGGGATCGCGCCGACGTGGTTGCTTTATCGAGCCATGGCGAAAAGCTGACTGTACAAGCCACCTTGCTGCCCTCCACCTGCACCCCTCCACCTCCACAGCACTCGCGCTGACCATCCCCACCCCCCCGGACCCCTTAAAACGTTCTCCACAGGCCTCGCACCGTGCGATGCGTCGCCACTAGAAACCCGCGGCTGCGTGGGGGCCTCGCGGCGCCACGAGTCGTCTCGATTGGCGCGTCTGTTGGCGAATGTGCGCCCCACTCGAACGGCGAATTTTCCTGGACCAAAAAGAACACCTCTTTTTCGTTCCTCAAAGCGAGTCGCGCGCGCCGCGTGTTACGCCCGCCAAGGGCCTCCACCGAGGACGGCGCGGTGAAGGAAGTAGCGGGAGATTCAGACACGGAACCGGAACCGGGCGGTGGTGGGGAGAACGCGGGGGGGGACCAACGACTTACCGATGCGGACGGCGCAAACGCGGGGGCTGATTCAAACGAGTCGAGCGATGACGACGAGGGAAACGCTGCGTCGTCGACGAAAACTTCCGAAAACGCTGAATCGGACCCGGCGCCTCGCCCTGTACCGCCAAGGCGAACGAAGATGTCGCGAAAACAAAAGAAAGCGGCTGGCAAAGCCGCCGCGAAAGCGGCGGCGAAAGAGGCTGACTCGATGAGTCCGCCGAGTGAGGACGCCGCCGAGACCGCGGCGCGACGCGTCGCGGACTCTTTGTCCAACACGAAAATGCTCGCCAACCGCCGGAAACACCCGCGGAAAGGCGTTGATTTGTTGTTACCCGTGGACTACCTCTCCCCCGCGCTGGCGCAGAAGATGGCCAGGAACGGCCACCTCAGCGCGCTGCAGCGAGTGGCGTCCAACGTGTTGGGGACCGACGCTTCGTCTGATCAGAAAAACGTTGAGGCTGTTTTGTACGGCTCCTCTGCTCAAGCCGAGACAGGTGTGAAGGGCGTGGATTTGCTCGGTGTGACGCACGACTTCGCGTACGCCAAAACCCCGACCCCGGTGTTTGTGATGTTGCCCCTGGACGTCGTTTCAAGGGACGGCGCGTTGCAGCACAAGCGCGCGCTCGAAACGTCTTTGATGGCGCTGAAGAAAATCGGCGTCGAAGGTACGTGTTGTACTTCCCAAATCCCGCCGACTGTTTGAGTATCTACTGCCCCTGGTCGAGTGCACCACTAATAACGCACCCGTAACATTTACCAGTACTGGGAACTGTTTACAAACCCATACTCAAAACTCAAGACTGACACTTTGTTTTATTTATCTCAGGCGTGATGATTGATGTTTGGTGGGGCATCGTGGAGCGGGACGGCCCTGGTTTGTACGACTGGACCGCGTACCTGGAGCTTCTGGATTTAGTGGTAAGCATTTCCCATTTACCACATTCCGCCGACTGATTGCCCATACACGACTGACATTTATTTTATTTCAATCAGGAACACGCGGGTTTGAAGCTAAACGCGGTGATGAGTTTCCACGCCTGCGGCGCGAACGTTGGTGATTACTTTAAAGTTTCGTTACCAAAGTGGGTCCTGGACGCGGCGAGCGAAGACCCGGATTTGTTCTTCACCGACCAGTACGGGTACCGGAACCCCGAGTGCATTTCGTTGTGGGCGGACAACGCCATGACGCTTGGCGGGCGGACGCCGCTGCAGTGCTACGCCGACTTCATGCGTAGTTTTCGGGACGCGGTGAGCGACGAGGGGTTGTTTGGCGTGCTCGCCGAAGTCTCCGTGGGGTGCGGGCCCTGCGGCGAGCTGCGGTACCCCGCGTACCCCGAAAACAAGGTATCCCCGAACAGCAGCCAGTGGCAGTTTCCAGGCATTGGCGAGTTCCAGTGCTACGACCAGCGCGCGCTTGGAAATTTGGCGAGGTACGGCCTTGGGGCTGGGAACCCAAATCAAAAGCCTCCCTGTTTTACCTCTAACGCGCCTGTGTCTGTTCAGACCGATGGCCGGTGACTGTTGACCAGGCCATCGTCCAATACATCGCCCAACACGGGACTGACACTTCTTTTTTACACTCACAGAGCCGGCTCGGAAGCCGGGCACATCGAGTGGGGCGGCGCGGGGCCGCATGACGCGGGCGGGTACAACAACCTCCCCCACGAAACCGGGTTCTTCACCGCGCACGAAGGGAGCTGGGACTCGGAGTACGGGCAGTTTTTCCTGAGCTGGTACGCGGGCGAGCTGGTGGAGCACGGCGACCGGATGTTACGGTGCGCGCGGAACGTGTTTGAAAGGGATGATGACGCGACTGGTTTGAACATCAGCGAAGGCATCGGTGAAGGCATCAGCGAGGGTAACAGCAGCACGGGTACGTTCAGCAAGAAGGGCAAGAAGGCGGCGGTTGGTACCTTCGTGACTACGGTTGGTACCGCCGATACGCAAAACACCGAAAAGAAGCACGTCCCCGCGCTCGCCATAAAGTGCGCCGGCGTGCACTGGTGGTACAACAGTAGGTCGCACGCGGCTGAGCTCACCGCCGGTTACTTTAACACCCGAAGCGGCGACCGCGCCCCCGAGCGGGACGGGTACGAACCCATCGTCGCGATTTGCGGGGTACACGGCGCGCGCCTGAACTTCACGTGCGCGGAGATGCGCGACGTGGAGCACCCGTTTTTTTCGCGGTGCGGCCCGGAAGGTTTGTTGCGGCAGATTCGAGCCGCCGCGGCGAGGTACGGCGTGAAAGTAGCCGGCGAAAACGCCCTGTGCCGGTTCGACCAGGACGCTTATGAAAAAATAATCACAAACTGCAGGGGCGAGGGCGAGGACGCGGCGCTTTGGGCGACCGGCACGCTGCTTCCACCAATGGCCAGCTTTACGTTTCTGCGGCTCTCAAAAGAGCTGTTCGAGGATGACAACTTCCGGTCGTTCGTGCGTTTCGTGGCGCGCATGGCCAACGAAACCGGCACCGCCCTTGTCGACGAGGCACACGCGGTTCAGGCGGATGAGGTTTTCAAGGTTCGTGTTTCCAATCACCACGTTCCCAAGACTGATTGCCCATACTCATACCAGAAGGGACTATTACCTCTGACTGTTTGTCCATACATCGCGATAAACGAGACTGACACTTTCGGCTTTTACTCTTCAAGTCTCTTTTTTCCGAGGAAACGGACGCGGACGGTAACTCCGATACGCTGAGGCCGGGCGGGTTGAGGGATATTCGGGACGAAACCAGCTCGGGGTACGTCACGACGGGATCCACGGAGACCGAGCGGGGGTAGTTAGGCACCGGTTAGGGTGGGTATACTTACCAGTTAGTATGGGTAGGGTAAGGATGGCGGTCCGTTTCAAAGGATCGGTAAGGATGGTGGTCCTTTCGAGGTAACACGAACGGACGCCTGTAATAATGTTTATGCACGTTTAATAATACAAAGCAACTTCGTGATTATAATGCGTTTCTTTTTACAAACTGCGTGCTCGATTCTCTTTTGCCGCTCGCTCCCCGATGTCGCACGCTCCCACGATCACTGCGGTATTTCCAGCGCTCGATCAGTTCCTCACAGAAATCGGCCGACGAAAAACGCGATTATGGCTGCGAACGTGGATGGAAAAAGACCGAACGGTTCATCGTAAGCAATCACTCATCACAGAGGGTTTCCAAGGAACTTAGCGTACGCCAAGCCGATGACGAAGAACAAGATGGCTGAGGAGGAAAATTTGGGGATGGGGGATCAGTACTTGATACGAAAAAACCAAAAAAAGAAAATCGTTCGTCAGATTGACTCGACGTACCCGTGATGAGCAGGTGCAGCAGCGAGAACCCCCTCTGCCCCCCCCCGGTGCCGGTTTTCGTGCGCAGCGATGCGTTCAAGTCCGCGGAGAGGGACTCGTTTTTCACGCGGTAGCGCTCCAGTTCGCGTTGTAACGACGGCACGTCACCGGGCAACGCGCTCGTTTTGAACGACGCGGTGGTGTCTTCCGTTTTCGAGTCCTCCTCTCCTTCCGGCACCGGCGAGGGCGGGGGCGCTGGTTGTTGGTACGTGACTCGCAGTTTGGTTTCCGTGACGCCCTCGTTTCCTTTCGCGAACAGCTCGGCGAAATCAACCGCGCCGCCGGATGGCACGGATTGCACTAAAAACTTATCCTTGCACCCGTTCAGGTCGGCGGGCCAATCACGCTGCGCTTGCATGATGACGTGCACGACCTGTGTGGCCCCGGGTGCGACGAAACCCGTGTTCGGTTTGACGCAGTACTTCTTCGGGGCCGTGGTTTTCACCTTGAACGCCAGCTCCACGGAGCCCGGGTTGTACAGACGAATCGTGGTGGGGATCTGCTTTTTGAGCTCGACTGTTTTTGGGGATGATGAGATGAGTTTTTGGGACGGGTTGGGATGGTGGGTCGGTCAGTGGGGACGGGGACGGGGACATCTGGATCTGTTAACCCAACGCTTTTGGGGACGCGCATATTGGGATTCGTTCACAGCCGGGTCACGAACACCGCCGGGGACGGGGACGCGTCCGGAGGGGACGGGTCACCCTGCGACGCTTGTTCATTTTTCCGCCACCCACGGGGGGACATAACACCAAAAGGCGTCGTCGCGTTCATAAACGTGACTCGTTTGATCGGCGGTCGAGCGGGAAAACTGACGCACGTCGAAACTTGAGCTCCTTATCGGGGTTGATCTGAAGACCGTCCGCCATCGTGGCCGACGCGGGCGTGCCGGAACAAGGCCGCGGAGACGCGAGGCGCGGGGAGATCTGTGTCGTCGCCGAAAGGCCAGATGTGGGGAGTGCCAAAAAAAGCGGTCGAGTTCATCCCCATCGTCAACGGCAAAATCTGGCGAAAGGAAGTTTGGCTCACTTTTGGCAAAAGCAACGACTTCGGCTCTTCCCAGAACTTTGAAGACGACGTCCGCGCTCTTCGCGGGTACGACCGCACATCGCAGCGCGCGGGAGTGGTTTGGAACGAAGGATGAGTAGCATACTAAAGCGATGCTCGCACGGCAGGCGGAAAGACAGCTGCAAGGAGTGCAGCCCCTGCCCTCACGGCAGGGTGAAACGCCACTGCGCAGCGTGCAACCCCTGCCCTCACGGGAAGCGGAAAAGCGACTGCGCGAACTGCAACCCCTGCCCTCACGGCAAGCTGAAATGCAGCTGCGCTGTGTGCAACCCCTGCCCCCACGGCAAGCGGAAAGACAGCTGCGCGGAGTGCAACCCCTGCCCCCACGGGAGGCGGAAACGCAAGTGCGCGGACTGCAAAGCCTGCCCTCACGGGAAGGTGAGAAGCAACTGCGCAGAGTGCAACCCCTGCCCTCACGGGAAGCTGAAAGGCAGCTGCAAGAAGTGCAGCCCCTGTCCTCACGGAAACCTGGCACGCCACTGCGCGGTGTGCAACCCCTGCCCTCACGGCAAGCGGAAAGGCAACTGCACGAACTGCAACCCCTGCCCCCACGGCAAGGTGAAAGGCAGCTGCGCGGCGTGCAGCCCCTGTCCGCACGGGAAGCGGAAAGGCAGCTGCGCGGTGTGCACCCCCTGCCCTCACGGCAAGCTGAAACGCGACTGCGTGGACTGCAACGCCTGTCCTCACGGAAAGGTGAAACGCGACTGTGTGGCGTGCACCGGTTGCTCGCACGGCAAGCGGAAGAGCAGGTTCGAGGCGTGCAAAGCGGCACACGCCACTCCGCCGAGTTCGAAGCGGATCAAGCGCGAGCCGGAGAGTTCGCCCGAGGTCAAGCAAAAGCCCCAGGTCAAGCAAAAGCCCGAGATCAAGCAAGAGCCTGAAATCAAGCAAGAGCCTGAAATCAAGCAAGAGCCGTTCACGATTCAAGGCTACTTCGGGTTTGACACTGGGCGTTCGTGAAGCATAGACGAAACGGCTGGAAAGAACGAAACGAAACTACTGAAAAAAATGCTCTTCCCCACTATGTATCGCGGTCCCTCTCGCTCCACGTCGCGTCACTACCGACGCACTAGCGATTCCAGGTGTCTCCCTCGCCCTCGCGTCTCCCCGTTTCTCAAAATTCGCACTGTTTGCCCGTGTGCTTCCATACGCAACTCACGCGACCCAGCTTCGCGGGTTCCTGAACGCGTCCACGGCGTCTGCTTCCCGCGAGCCTTCCGCGGGCTGCATGTCGTACTGCCACCGCGCGGTGAGGGGCAGGGACATGAGAATGGATTCGATGCGCCCGCCCGTTCGCAACCCGAACGTCGTGCCGCGGTCGTACACAAGGTTGAACTCCACGTACCGCCCCCGGCGCATTTGCTGCCACTCCCGTTCCGTTTCCGTGAATTCGTCATCCTTGTGCTTCGCCACGAGGGGGACGTACGCCGGTACCACCGCGCCAGCCATGTCCGTGGCGAACGCCAACAACTCATCCGGCGACCGGTCGTTCATGTCGTCGAAGAAAACCCCCCCAATCCCGCGGCGCTCGTTCATGCGGTGCTTGATGATGAAGTACTCATCCGCCCAATCCTTGAAGCGCGGGTAGAACGCGGAGTCGTGCTTGTCGCTGTGGTTTGTTTTTAAAAGGAAGTTGGGTCAGTCTTTGGTTGGTGTGAGTGACGCGTATGGGCAAACGGCGCGTTTGCGTTGCGCGCAACCGCGCGCAATTCGCGAAACGCTCGCGCCGGCCGCAGGATTGGAAACGAAACAGGTCTTTGGGTCCCCTGAACTTTCACGCACCACACATCCTTCAACGTTCCGTGGAAGTGCGCGGCGTCGTCGTTGAAGATGTAGGCTGGCGTTAGGTCCGTGCCCCCGCCGAACCACCAGGATTTCGGTCCCCCCTCCGCCCCCGAAGGCGCGTCGGTTTCAAAGTACCGGTAGTTGAAGTGCACTGTCGGCGCCATCGGGTTTTTCGGGTGCATCACTGAGGAGATCCCCGCGGCGAAGAAGGGGATCATCTCCTTTCCCGCGCCTTGCTCGCCTGTTGCGGCCCTGTACGCCTCTGGTGGCATTTGGCCGTAAACCACTGACACGTTGACGCCGGCTTTTTCGAAAACGTTCCCATCTTGCAGCACGCGCGAAATCCCACCGCCCCCGCCCGGGCGCGTCCTTGGAGTTCCGCCAGAAAAGTGTCAGTCTTGTATGGGCAAACAGTCGTTGGATTTGGGAAATGCAATAAATACTTACCACGCGTCCTCCTGGAACTTCTTCCCGTCCAGTTCTTCCACCGCGCTCACGATTTCTTCCTGCGCCGCTCTGATCATCTTCTCGAACCGTGCGCGCATGCTGTTTTTGTCCTCATCGCCGGTCTCGCGCAGCAGGGTTAACGGCGCTTCGTCGATTGCGATTTCCTGCTCGATGCCCACTGACGCGTGCACGGTGGGTTTGTGTTGCGCTCTGGTCGCGACAACTCGGGTGGTCTTTTGGGCCGGCCGGGTGGTGAGACGGACCTTTAGGGGGAGGATGTGTATGGAGCGAGGGTAACGGTCAGTGAGTTGTTCTGGGGGGAGTGGGTTTGGTTCCGTGGCAGGCCACGCTCTCGGGTAGATGTGGCACGAGATACGGGTCGGATATCCATCTCCGAGATAGATCCATCCTTCACACGTCCTCCATCTCTCGTCCGCGCGTCATCGAACACGTCGTACCTGCACAGGTCTCCCCACCGCCATGGTCATAGCGGAAGCCATCTGGTCGAACGTGGGTCGACGAAGCGCGTGTACACGGACGGGTAGGGGTCGTGCGTGCGGGAGTGGCGCGTATCGGTGAACCACGACTCGCCAGAATGCATTCGGTTCGCGAGAATCAAGATCTTGGCCTATCTGGCAGGCGTAGATCTTGGCCCAATTTTATGCAATAATCCGCGACAAGCGTTCTCGGGTTCAGGGGCCGTCTTTCGCGTCCGTGGTCCGTCTGCCGTCGCTGCCTTCGAGCTTCGATGTCCGATTTAGCTGACTCGTCCTTTTTCCGCATTGAATGCGGCGCCTGCCAAGATGGACGCCTCCGTGGCCCAGCTGGTGACCGAGCTCGGGTGTCCTTGGTACGTCGCGATGTTAGCGGACGAGGGCGTGTATACCGCGGGTGATGTTTTGAGGAAAGTGGGATTGCTCCCGAAGGGGGACACCTTCGGGGGGACACGCAGCGGGACGCCGGATGTTGAGCTGTATGATTCCGAAAACGCGGCGTCCGACCGTTTGCGCAACGTGCCGTCGCACACCTCAATCGCCTCGATGGCAGACGACCCCATCCTGAAAGAGGACCGCGTGGTGTTCATCAGCGCGTATTTGCTTGGGTTGGGTTTCAGTGAGACACACGCGGGGGAGATCTCGGAGACGATCGTGGCGAAAACCAACGACATGTTTGTTGAAAAAGAAAAACAACACGCACTCGAAAACAAACCCTTCGGCTCCGCGGGCCGGCTGTTTCTGTTCGACTCGCTTGATAAACAGGATGGGGACGAGGACGCGGGTGACGTAACGTTGTTACCCTCGGGTGACGACCAACCAGGCGCGCAGCGAGAACACGAGAACTTCCCTGGGCCATCCGAAGCGGAGCGGCGGACGGTTCGCGCGGCGGTCGCGGCGAGCAAAGCGCGAGCGGCGCTTCGCACAAGCCGCGCTTCGCACGATTCGGGCGAATCGGGCCCCCTCAGCGGAACCGGCTCCAGCGCGGTGCCGTCAACCGAGGGGAGCAGACGGGGGAGCGTCGATTTACCCGAGAAACGGCGAGAGCAGCTCGGTATCGACAGGGTCACGGCGACGACGCAGGAGCGCGTGCGGACCGGTTCGATCGGCGGATTGTACAGTTCCGTTTTTTTAAACGCGGTGAAGCCGCTTTACGACCTGCACATGGGCGCGGAGAACTTGGGCCCGCTTCTGTATTCCTTCGCCAGGTTCGTCAAGCCCGCGCGCGTCCTGGAAGTAGGCGCGGGGTACACCAGCGCGTTTCTGTTACAAGCGCTGTGCGACAACGCACACGAGTTGGAGGCGTATCGGAAACTTCGCGGCGACGGGTTGGCCATGTGCGGCGACGCGCCGTGGAGCGTGAACGCGTTTTTCGAAACCAACGGGGGGGCAATGGGGGGGCGGTACCGGGGTGAGGACCGGGAACGGGGTAACGGGGGTGGTGGTGCGCGTGTAGACGACACCGTCGGGAAAGGTGTTACAAAAGGAGATACAAACGTAAATGGAAGTCGCGACTTTGACGCGTACAAGCAGAGCGATTTGTTTGGGCCGAGCGCGGGCAAGCGAAACTTCGTTCCCGAGCCGTTCACGGAAGACGCGAGGGTTACGAGCGGCGTGCTGCACTGCATCGACAACATGGCGCACCAACACACCACCGCGCACGTGGTGAAGGAAACCGCGGAGAAAATGAACTGCGGTGACCGGCTGAAACTGCACGACCGCGACGCGTTTGACCCGGATTTACCGTCCACGTTGGAGCCGGGCACGGAGTTCGATTTGTTGTGGATCGACTTGGGCGCGGCGCACCGGTGCGTTTGTGTTTCACCAAATCCCAGCATGACTGTTTTCCCATACAAGACTGACACTTTTTTGTCACAATCACACAGGATAGAGCAGTTCATGGAAAACTGGTGGCCAAGGGTACGCCCCGAGGGCGGGCACGTCATCGTGCACAGCACGTTAACCAACGCCCTTTCCAGGGGCTGGCTCGAGAAAATGCGCGAGCTGTCACGAAGCGACGAACAAACCCAGTTCGGGAAGTTCGAAATCATCTCGTTTCTGGAGGTACGGGCCTTTCCCAACCCAAATTCCGCCTCCACGTTTGCCCATAATCGTCCTGACGAAGGGACGGCTATACCTCTGACTGTTTACGTAATACACGCTACGACCGACTGACACTTTCTTTGATTCGTTGAAGCCGCACAAGCTGTTTCAAAACTCAATCACGATTTTCCAGAAACGAGGCGGGCCGTTCGGGGGGTACCACGAGCCCGTGCACACGAAGTTTCCGTGAACGAGTCTCCGTGAATAAAACAAAGAGTAGACGAGTTTCCGTCGTTTGGGTTTGGGGGGCGACACGAGTAGTATAAACGTTGGCAATGAACAAAAGTCCGTCGCGTTTCGGTCCCGCGGTGACACGCGGAGAGACCGCGTACGCGACGCGACGGGAAAGTACGGGGACGTACGTATTTTTCAAGAAGCACGCGGCGTTGTTCTTTTCAAAAGTCCACCGGTACCGCCGCGCCTCTTGTTTCGTCGTTCCGTGTATCACCCTGGACCCGACCCAACACGTCGTCGTCCCTTCCTTCCACTCTCGACCCGAAGTCACATTTCTTTCCCGAAGTGTCCTCCCCTTCATCCTATTTCTTTCCCGAAGCGCCTTCCCCGAACCCGCCCCACATGCCGTTCCCTAAACCGCCGAGGCCGCTGGAAAACAGGGACCCGCCGAACAGGGAGTGGGACGGTTGGGTGGTCTCGGCGTTTTGCGGAGAAACCGCGCCGGTGCCGGTTCCAAAACCGTTTTCAGTCTCAACGCGCGGGGCCCCGACGGGACCGCGCGGCGCGTTGAGGCCGTTTCCGAGCCCCACGCCGTACGAAGACGAGTCGTTTCGCGATTCGCCGAGCTCGCCGCCGCCGTTGCCGAACCCGGGCGGAGATCTGGCGTTGCTTTGATCACCAAAGTCCTGGAACCGGCCCGAAGAGTGGGTCGGAGTAAGTGACCCCCCCCGAAGTGACCCGAAACGCGAAACGTCGCGCGTGGAGTCGTTGCTCAGCAAACGGTCGATGGAGTCGTCGGTCGCCAAACCGGAAGACGAACGATCCGCGCCTCGCCCAGCCCCGAACGACTCCATCGCCCCGAACCCGCCCCGGTGGGCGGTCTGACCCTGACTCAGGTTCCGCTGACCCTGAACAACAAGCTGCTCGGCCTGGTTCCGCGAACTCACAAGCAGCTCGGCCTCCAGCCGCTCCGCCCGCGACGTCGCGTTCGCCAGCGCCACGAGCAACGCGTTTTGCGTGGCGGTTTGTGTCCGGATTTTCTCCGCGCGAAGCAGTTCCTGCGATGAAGAAAAGAAAGTGTCAGTCTTTCGTGATGTGTATGAGTAATTACCCTGGACAATCGGCAGAGGTAATAACCGTCCCTTCGCAGGACGAGTATGGGAACACAGGGAGGCCGGGATTTGGGAAATCCCCAAGGCCGTACCTCTTGTTTGTTCGGAACGTTCGGCACGGGCAGGGGAGGTTTGAGGGCGCCTTTCCCTTTTTCCGATTTCAGAGCGGTGACTTCGTTTTGGGAAACGCTCAAACCGCGCTCCGCCGCCGCTAAGCGTTTCCGCAGCTGCTCCAGCTCGAAGTTCTTCCCCGTCGCGAGCTCATCGTTTCGCCGGACTCGCTTGTCCAGAACATCCCGTTGGGCGGCAATCGCCTTGGTTTCGAGGGACACCTGTTGAAGCCTCAGTTCCAACTCTGACGCTTTCAATTCACTTGCGGCGGCGCGCTCGCGCAACTCGGACATGGACCGATCCCGCTCCGCGGTTTCGCTGGATTGCCACGCCCGCTGCGACTCGACTGCCCGGACCTGTTCCCGCAACGAAACGACTTCGCGTTCCCGGGCCTTCTTTTCCATCACGAAATCGTCAAGCGCGCGCTTCGCCTGCGATTGTGAACGAAAAGTGTCAGTGTTGTGTTGGGCGTGTATTGGGCGTGTATTGGACGATGTATGGACAAACAGTCAGAGGTATGGACAAACAGTCACCCGTAATCGGGCCTCCACAGTCACCAGCGTTGGAGGTAAAACAGTGTACACACGGCCAATCCGCGAACGCCGTGTTGACGGATTTGGGAAACGTGCAAGGCCGTACCTTCAACTCGATCTCTGTCTTGGCGCTTTGCCAAGTTTTCTTGTCCTTCAAAACCTGTTTCGTGTCAAGGTCGTGTTTCTTTTGAAGCTCGCCGTACCTAAGCTCAGCCGCGTGTGCGTTTTCCTGGTGTAATTTAGCAACCTTCCCGTATTCGTGCACTTTGCCCACCAGCGCGTCGACGCTTCGCATGGCGGCCCTTACTCGGTCCGGCCCGAGCTTTATCCCGCACGGCAAAACCCCGCCCCCGCGGCCGCGCGCCCAGGTTTCGTTGCAAGCCTTACGATGAATAAAAGAAAGTGTCAGTCTTGTATATCGCGTGTATTGGACGATGGCCTGGTCAACAGTCAGGGTAATCGGTCTGAACAGTCACCAGCGTTAGAGATAAAACAGTGCCTGGATCTGGGAAAGGCCCAACACGAACCTCTTGAAACCCCAGCCCGAGTTCCGTCGGGTCCTCCTCGGGTCCGGGTCCCACGCTCTCCTCGCCCGCCAGCGCGAGGCACAAAACGCGTTTCAGCAAATCGCAGGTCGTGGCGACACCGACACGTGGCGAGATTCGGTTCGTCGCAGTGTCAGTAACGTTTGTCTCGGTGTTGCCGCCAACCGCGAGTCTCGCCACGGCGCTCGTCAGTACCTCGCAAACCCGCTCGAACCCGCCGCGGTTCGCCGCGCCTTTCATGACCTGTTGTTGTGGAAAAAAAAGTGTCAGTCTTGAGTCTTACTGTATGGGCAAACAGTCTAATTATGATGTATGCAGTGCACTTCCTTTTAATGACTAGTGTAGTCACGTAGGGGCTTGAAACAGTCGTCTATGATTTGGTGAAAGCTTCAACACGCACCTGCACGTCGCGATCGTGGCCTTCACGGGACCCGCCCGGCCCCAGCATCAACGCGGCGTCGATGACACACCCTTTTGCGAATTCCACCAAAACGTCCAGGAACCCCAAAACGCCTTGCCGTCGCAACCGCTCGTTTTTCGAGTTCACGAAAACTTCGCAAAGCGACGCGGCGCGGTCCGCCGCGGTGACCGCCCGACCGCGCGCGAACATCGCGCGATTCGGGGTCAACTCCCTGTCTGCGAGTGCCTTGGGTGACATGAGGAAGGTGCTTTCCAACTCGTCCGCGGTCTCGCCGTCACCCACGAAGCCCGGCCGTGCGGAGTCCGACACCCCCTCCACGGTCAGCGTGGATCCGCCGATGGTTTCCCGGAAAACGCCCGCCGTCGCCCTGAGCCAACTGAGTGTTTTTAAAGAAAAGTGTCAGTCTTTCGTAATGTGTATGAGTAATTACTCTGGACAATCGGCAGAGGTAAGACGTCCCTTCTGGTACGAGTATGGGAACACAGTGTTAAGATTTGGGAAAGCCCCAACACGTACCTTCGCGTGTTTTTCAACACCGCGAGCGCCAGCTCGTCCCCGTCATCAAGCGCGTCGGAGAAGAACGTTTCCAGCATTTCACGGAGCGCAGCGGACTTTTCCGAGGAAGAGGGAAGGGACGCCGCGATCAGCAGAAGAGGCGCGAGCGCGAGTTTCCGTTGGCGCAACGAGAGTTTCGTCTCCACGCCGTCGGGTACCGATTCGGGTTCGGGTTCTGGTTCGGTTCCGTCGGTTCCGTTGCTCGACAAACCCAAACCTCGTTTCGGAAACGCCGCGCCGCCCACCACCGCGGCGATCGCGTCGCGCTCTCGTTTGTCTGCCTCCTGTTCCGCCAACAGTTTCGCCGCGGCTCGCTTTTCGGCTTTGGTTTTGGGAAGGGGGTTTAGCGGCTCTGACTTGGTACCTTCTTTCGAGGTCGCGGTGTCTTCTTTGAAACTTAGAACTGTGTCGACGTCTTTTTCGCACTCGATTTTCACACCGCCTTCGGTCCAGGTTTGTTTCAGCAACTCGCAAACCACGTCGAAAACCTCGGGGGTGGTACACGTCCAGTGCGCCAACGCGCCGAGCAAAGGACTTTCGCCCAGTAAGCCCGGTTTGGTGCTCAACGCGAGCAACGAAAACGCCTTGCGTGTCACTCGCGCGAAAGGAGTCGGCGGGGGTGCAAACTTCGTATCGTGGTCGGCGGGTTTCGTCAAACTCGCGATGAGCGCTTTGTCCCTCATCTCAATCTTGGCGGCGAGGAAAAACGCAAAGTCAACCGCCTCGGCGGCGTCGCGGTCGCGCTGGCACGATTAACGCCGAAAGTGTCAGTCGGTCGTGATGTTCGTAACTTGTATTCCGCAAACAGTCACAGTAATCGAGCCGAACAATCGTGGTAATCGGGCCGATCAGTCTCTCGTAATTTTGTAACTGGGAAAGGCACTTACCGAGATTCCGGCTGGCGCGCCGCCGGTGACCAACGTGGCCACCGCGTCGGTAAGCGCGCGTAGGGTCCGCGAAAACGCAACCGCCTGATACGATAAAAAAGAAAGTGTCAGTCTCATATGGGCAATCAGGGAGGCGGAATGTGGTGGGTGGGAAATACTTTCCTCGTCGTCGCCAACGAGGTCCATCTCCCGCAGGGAATCGAAAAACACCCCCACGTCAACACTGGTGGACGGCGCGTCATCGCGATCCTCCGCTTCACCAAGCGCCGCGTTTAGCAGCGGCGCGAACAAGGTTTTGCCCACGGAACTTTTGTGCACGTTTCTTTGAATCAAGTGCGGCAACAGCTTGGTTAGCATGGTTTTCACGTCCAGTTGGCCCGCGTCCCCGTCGCGGGTACCGACCGCCGCGAGCGCGAGCGACCTGCTGGTCTCCGCGGTCATCTCGCCTCCCGGCCGGCCTCCCAGGTACGGCGAGTCGTCGCTGGCGCTCGGCGTTTTGTTGTGTAACGCCCTTTGCGTCTCGTCGCGTAGGGGTTCCTTCAACCCAGCCGGTCTTTGCGTACTGCGCCGACCCAAGCCCAGGCCGCCGAGCCCTGAGAGTGTAAAAATAAATGTCAGTCTTGTATATCGCGATGTATGGACAAACAGTCAGAGGTAATAGTCCCTTCCGGTACGAGTATATCGCGATGTATGGACAAACAGTCAGATGTAATAGTCCCTTCTGGTACGAGTATGGGCAATCAGTCAGTGGAATGTGGTGAGTGGGAAAGGCCTTTACCCAAAATCGGCCCGGCGCCGTCGCGCGACGGGCGGGCGGCGGTGGCACCCAACGCGCCGGCCTGGTGGGCGTTCGAGTTCGAGTCCGCCGTTTCGAGAACCGAATCGTCGACCATGGAGAGATCTCCCCTCCCTCCCCCCAAGCTCGCGAGGATCTTCCCGAACTCCGCCACCATCCCGAGCGCCACGCCGTTGGGGGTTGTCGCGCCAGGGCCTCCCGAAATGTTCCCAGAAGACGAAGCGTTCCCATACGTCTGGCCCGTCCCCGCCGCCGGGTTCCCGAATGAACCTTGGTTCTGTCTCAGTCGCGTCTTGTCCGGGTGCACCCCGACGCCCTTCGGAGAGAGAAAGTCGAGTCCTCCGTCAAACCCGGCCACCGCGAGCGCGTCCGCGAGCAGGGACGCGGCGTTTGTCTCGAGTGACCCGATGACCGACTCGCCGCCGCGCAAATCGGGTAAGTCGGCGGACTGTTTGCCCGTACCAGCCGTGATGCCGAGTACCGGGTCGCGCGCTACGTTCGCTGATACGATCATCCCTGATACGATAAAAAAGAAAGTGTCAGTCGGGGTATGGGCAATCAGGGAGGCGGTGTGTGGTGATTGGGAAAGCCCCGCACCTCCGCCTCCGCCGCCGCCCGTCAACACGCTCGCTTCGAACCAAGGTACGCAATCCATAATCTCGCACGTCAACACCACGGTGTCCTTCACCGCGAACCCGGACGCCGGGTCCGTCACGTCGCGCACTTTCGCGAATTGCAAAACCTGGCGGCGGAGTCACGTGGGGAACGTGTGTGGGATTTGTAGGGTGTTATGGGTGTGAGCAACAGGGCAAACAGTCAGGCGTAAAGTTGGGAAGGAATGGATTAGTCGCGGTTTGTAACGTCGTGGCCGTGTGTCGCCGGTTCGAGGCTGGGAAGGTCCGGGAGAGTGATGGTCGACGATTGCACGGGCAAACAGTCGCGCGACTGGTTCAAAAACGAAAACAAAAACAAAAAAAAAACGCACCTGGCTGGTCCACGTCTTCGTACACACCGCGCTTTCCTTCCAAACCGTTTTACTGTTGTTCTTCTGGTTTACTAAACCGATCCGGTAGCGCACCCAGTGGTTGCCGTCCTTCCCAAGCACAGGCACGACGTGCGGGTGGTTGGGTCGCGCCTTTTTCTGCGACCCGCCCGCGTCTCCGGTTCGATTCTGGTCGGGGTCGTCCGTTTCTTCTTTTTCGGTTTCTTTTTCGGGTTCTTTCGCCCGCTTCGTCCCCTCGTCGCTTTCCAAGTACACGCAAAGCGTTTCCCAGGATTCGTACACACCCAACCGCAACTTCACGTGGTCGTTGACTTTGAAGTACCGGCTGTATATCTTTTTGGTTTCCAACACGTCCTTAAACGCGGCGAACAGCTCGACGCGCCAGTCGTAGGAAAGGTTCACGGCCTCGCCGACGAGCGGGCACGGCGTGCCCACGCCGGTTAAAGAGTCGTAGGTAACGCCCCGCGCTATGTCTGCTATCCCAGCGTCCGTCGCGGCCTTTGAGGATAAATAAAAGAAATGTTCAGTCTGGCGTTGGCAAACAGGGAGGCAGATTTGGGAAAGCCCCAACACTTACCTTGACAAACGCGACCGCCGCCGGGGACGGGGTGTCGATGTTCAGGTCGTTCAGGGTGCTGTCGTCCAAACCGCTGTCGGATCCGTCTGACACGGAGTCGTCGTCGTCGTCACTGGATTCGTCGTAACCGCCACCGCCGTCGAACGTCGCGTCGTGCGGGTTGTTCCGTTCCCCGGACGGTTTGCCATATGACAAATCTTTCCGTCCGCCCCCTAACGCGATTGAAAGCGCGTGCCTTTTCACCTCGGGGGACACGAGCGCCGCCGAGGTGGGTTTTCTTTGAGTCGATAAACCTTCAACGACACCGCCACCTTTAGCCGCCAAACACCACCGTTCCTTCTTGGCGTCCGCCACCTCCTTGACTTTTTCAAACGCGTACGCCCCGAACAAAAACCGCGCCGCCTGCGCTTCGCGTTTCTTCCGAGTGTAAAAGCCGAAAGTGTCAGTCGGTCGTGATGTGGATTACGTAAACAGTCAGGGTAATCGGGCCGATCAGGCAGGCGGAATTTGATTATTGGGAAAAATACTGACCTCCAACCCGAACTCGGCGATGAACCGCGCGAGGCGCTTTGGGTTGAACTTGCTGCCGTCGCCGCCGCCGCCTTGCGTTTTGTGCTTTGCGGTTTGCGTGTCTGAGGACTCGGGAAGACGCGCGGTGCCGGCGCCGTTTAGAACCCCGCGGTTTAGGTCGATCGTTTCGCCGCCGCCGTCGCCGCGAAAACTCAGCAAACTCTGCTCCCTCAGAATAAGCACCTCCGCGGTGAACACCACGGTGTCGTTCTGAGCGTGGAAAAGAAAAGTGTCAGTCTTGTAAGGCCGTGTTCGACTTGTATGAGCAAACAGTGCGTATGTGATGTACGTAAAGCACAGTAAACAGTCACGTAGGGGCGGTAAACAGTGTGTCAGGATTTGGGAAACGCGCAACACGCACCACCAAAAAGCCGGCGTCCTCGTCGAACAGCGTGGTGAGCGTGAGAAACTCCCGCCATCCCCAGTCCTTCGCCGCCTGAGAGATAAAAAAGAAAGTGTCAGTCTTGTATGGGCAGTCAGTCGGCGGAATGTGTTAAATGGGAAATACTTACCTTGCCGTACCGGTTTTGCGATTCGCGCGTGACGCTCTTTTTGTGGTCGTTCTGGTTAATCACGGAGAGCTTGTGCGACACGAAACTGTCCTCCCTGCCGTACCCGCGGTCGGAATCCACCTGCGGGTCGCTCACTTCGAGGAACATGGAAAGGTGGTTGGGCGGGTGCGACTGGCCTCGCGGGTAGATGATCAAACGGCAGTACCGGCCGCCCACCAGGAACCGCCTGATTGTAAAAAAATAAATGTCAGTCTTGTATGGGCAATCAGTCGGCGGAATGTGGTAAATGGGAAATACTTACCTGCTCTTCACGCTGAGGCCGCTCATTTTCCGTTTCTTCAAAACGTCCTTCAGCTTGGTGAAGTTATCCACCCGCCAGGTGAACCTGCCGACGATTTCGCTGGAGTCTTTGCCGAAAACGGAGACGGCGGCGGGTGACTTGTCACCCGATTTGCCGTTTCCGTGTCCGTTTCCGTTTCCGTTTCCGTTTCCGTTTCCGTTTCCGCCGCCGTTTCGGTTGCCACCCCCTCGTCCCGAAGAGGATTTCCCCCGAAGTCGCGAACTCAAGTCACCTCGGCTCGCGGTGCCTTTTTCAGGAACCCCCCCCCCCGCGCCGTAAACCCCGCCGTCCACCGAAAGAATCGCCCGCGCCGGTCCTGCGAGTGTTAAACGAAAAACGTCAGTCGGAGAGTCTCGCGTTGGGCGGTTTACGCCCAGTGCGTAAACAGCCCAGTGCGTAAACAGTCGGGCGTTTTCGGGGGTGCACTTATCGTACTGGTAAGACGTGTGACGTCACCGCACTTGCGGTAACGAGTACCAGTACGGCAGTAAATATTACGTACGTCATACGTGGCGGTAAAAAACAGGAAAGTGTCATGATTCGGGAAAGGCAAAAACACGCACCCGCGTCGTGCAGCGCGTGCGTGGTCCGCGCTTCGCACGCCTCCGATTATAAAAAAAAGGTGTCAGTCTTGTATGGGCAAACAGTCTTGGGATTTGGGAAAGGCCCAATACGCACCTCGCGCACGGCGTGGAAGGAAACGGAAAACACCGCTTTGCCGTCTGGGCCTTGAAGGAACCCTGACGAAGAGTCGGGCAACGGGTTGGTTTGATTGGCTGGCGCGCCACCAGAAGGTACTCCGCCGCCATCCCCAACCGACTCGCCGTCCGAGGTAAACGTCGCCATCGGCATGAAGTCGTTCCACCCTAACGAAGTCGTGTCCCCCCCCCCCCCCCCGTCCGCGGCGAACCGGCCGAAGGAATCGCGGTGCACGCTTTTCCGGCCCTCGGTTTGGTGCACCGCGCTCATGCGGAACACGACCCAGCAGCTCCGGTTGCTGCTCATCGCGGGGGTCATGGCGCTGTCGGGGCCCAGGCCGAGGTCACCGCCAACCTTTTGATTGTGAACGAAAAGTGTCAGGTCAGTCTTGTATATCGCGATGTATGGACAACAGTCACCAGCGTTAGAGGTAAAACAGGGAGAGGAGGGATTTGGGAAACGTGCGGTACGTACCTTGGAAACCCGGCCGGATATTCCGTTTGCGGCTTTCCCGAGCGCGGCTTTGCCCATCATTGTCGAGTACCCGCCCCCCTGATTGAAACGAAATAAATGTCAGTCTTGTATGGGCAATCAGTCGTCGGCGGAATGTAGTGATTGGGAAAGGCCCGTACCTTGTCCCCCGAGATCGTCTCCACCTCTTTGCTTTCGAGACACAGGGAGAGGCACTCCACGCCCCGCACGGTGCTTTGGTACACGGAAACTCGGAACTTGCAATCGCCGACCACGAACGAAGGGCTCATCACTTTTTGCGACGCGATCATCACCCTGAAGTGCTTCAGGTTCTCAACGGTCCACGTGAACTTGCCGGTCAGCGCGGGCGAGTCGTCCACGACGTCGCGTTCGGCGGGAGCGTTGCCGCTCTGTTCTTTGCGAGTCAAGGTCGTGCCTCCGTTGTTGTTGTTGTTGTTGTTGGAGTTGGAGCTGGAACCGTCACCGTCCGTCCCGGTGCCGCCGTTGGACGACGCATTGGCTTCCACTACAAGCTCGCTGGACTCACGCAAAACGGTTATGCGCGCCTCGATCGTGAGCGAGTCGTTTACTAAAAACCCGTTCTTCGCGTCGAGCACCAGATCCGCCCGCGCGAAGTCGCACCACCCGTGGCTCTTCTTGCGGTGCGAAAACCGGTGCCAGCTGTCCCGTTTCGCCCCCGTCACCGGTGCACCGCGCGTGGTGGTACCCGAGGCTGCTTGCTGCGGCGCGTCATCGCCATCGCCGCCGCCGCCGTCCTTGAGTAACGACTCGTCGTCATCCGCACACGCCGCCGCGTCTCCGTCCGGCGGTTGCCGCACGGACAGCTCGTACGAAACGAAACACTCCCACCCCGGGTTTTCGGGAGTCGTCGTGGCGACACCAGCACCGGAGGTATCCGTAGTAGTATTGGCACGATCGAAGCCGTCGTCCTTGTCCCTCGGCGCCCCAGGCGCGTTGACCTGCAAATACGCGCTGATGTACCCGGGAAGCGCCATGCTGTCGCCTTTCGGGTACACCAGCAGACGCACTTCGTGCCCGCACACGGATTGGAACTCGCTCCACACCTGCCTCGTGGTGTTTTTGGTGAACTTCGGCAGGGTCCAGACGCAGACCGAGGAGTGCGTGTTTGAAGCACCCCCCGGCCCGCCCCGGTCGTGCGCCGCCCCCGCGGTGCTGGCGATTTGACGGGACATCTCACTGGACAGGTCCTGCACCCCGTTCGACGGGACGAGCCTGCGGCCCGAGGTCATCTTGTTTGCGGAAACGCCGTCGTCGTTGTCGCCGTGCGCGGTACCGCCGACGGGCATCGCCGTGCGAATGTCGGTGGCACCGGGTCGCAGGGTCGCAGGGTCCGCCGATGGGAAATACCGGACACACACACACAACACCGTCGATCGCGCTGGCACCGGGGCGCGACTTGGTGTGGCGCAACGAGTCGCGAGGGAACCACAAGATCTGGCTGGTCATCTGAGAAGCCCTCGGTGACCGTCGATCATCCCGGACTTTTCCTACTTAGTAGGGTTCAGCCTAAACTACGTGTTTCGAGGGGCGTCGATCGGGAGTGGTCGCCGCTTGGCCTTTCAAAACCTCGGAAGTGCCGATGAGCTGTGGATGACACGTCGCTTTTTCAACACCGAGGTAAATTCATCCGCGTTGATACTCTCTCCCTCTGCCCGCATCCCTTCGTCGGTACTTCTCGCCGCGCGCGGGTGGTGCGCGGGGACTTCGAGATTTCGTCGGCCGTTTTCTCCCGCCCAATTCAAGCGCGATCCCCCGCGTTCACGGTGGGGACCATGGCCCCAAACCAAACGGAGTCGCCCGCGTTCGTGCATTACCACGGCGACGTTTTCGTCAAAGGCACGGCCCGGGTTTCGGACCCGAAGCTGATGGACTTCGTGTTCCGGGTGCTTCAGAAAGACGGGAGCTCGACTCCTTTCGCTGACACGAACGCGACCGGGCAGTTCATCAAAGGAAATCACGTCAGTCAGTTGATGTCGAAAGTCGCGGTGGGGCGGTATCTTTCACGACTGGGGGCGGGGCCGAGGGATTTGGAATTGCTGCTTCAAAAAGACCTGAGGCCGATTTTGCGGCTGGCGATGGCGGCGCAATCCGCCCCGAAACAGCCCGCGACCTCTGTGTCGGTCCCAAAAAAAGACAACAAGCAAGAAGTCTCTGTTCGAAAACCAACCCGGGTGCGGAGTAAAAAGAAACCCGAGCTTGTTGAGCCTACGCCGGCGACGGCGCCGACGCCGGCGAGCGATTCGTTTGCGAAGAAAGGGAAACCACAAAAAGACGAAAAAGACGTCGACACGAAACCCGAAATCGAGGTCGATAACTTCCCGACTAAACAAGCACTGAAGCCCCTCCCCGGGTGGACCACCGGCCGCGCCCCCTGGTGCGTGGTCGTGGGCGGCGGTCCCGCTGGTTTATCCGCGGCGCGGGTGCTACGGAACAAGGGCGTTACCGTGACGGTTTTGGAAGCGCGCAACCGCGTGGGCGGGCGCGTGCAGACGGAATCGTTGCCCGCGGTTCCGGGTAAAAACCTGGACGCGGTGAAGGTACGCGTGTTGCGCTTTCCCAAATCCCATCTCCCTGTTTGCGGACCCTCTTTGACTGTTTAAGTGTACTACTGCCCGTAACAACTGTTACGACTACATACAGCACAAGTGCGCTGTTTTACCGAAGATGGTGACTGTTTGTCCATACATCGCCCAATACAGTACACCTGTAGAGTCCAGACTGACACTTTCTTTTATCGGTATCAGATCGACTTGGGCGCCTCCTTCGTGCACGGATGCCACGACGACAACCCGTTGTTTCGCATGGCGAACTCGTTGAACCTGAAGCTGGACACCTCGGAGGGGGGGTACAGCGCGGGGTGGCTCAACGACGCGCCGTGGTACGACGTGATCGGCGACGGGCTTGTTTCGCGGAAAAGTGTTCGGAAAGCCTTCGCGCTGGCGCAGATGGTGCGACTTAAACTCAACATGACGCCGGCTGGGACGCCGACCGAGACTAAATACGCACTGACGCCGAGCGCAGAAAATACTTCCGAAATCGAGTACCCACCCCTGCCTTTGCAAAGCGCCGGTCCCGTGCGTTGGGGCGCCGCGTCCGTGGAACACGACCGGTTGGCGTTTTTGCAAAACACGACCGGTAAGTATTTCCATTTACCACATTCCGCATACTGATTGCCCATACGAGACTGAAATTCTTTTTTTACAGTCTCAGATTCGCGCGCCACCGACGTTTCGGTGGAGCGTTCCTTCGACACGGAAATGACCGAGGTTACAAAGAAAAGCGACGCCGTGATCTTCAGGGCCAGCTCCATGTCCCAATTTAGGCGTAAAAGCCGGAAACCCAACGAGAATGTGTTGAACGCCACCGAAACCGCCGTGATGGACTCGGCGAAGGTCGTGATTTGGGGGTTCAACGCGACGACGGACCAGATGAGCACGAACGCGGAACGCGCGCACGCCGCGGAAATCGCGGGAGGGCCGGTTTTGGAGGACGAAGAAGATGAAGACGATGACGATGAAGATGATGATGACGAAGACTTTGACCAAGACTTTGGCCAAGACTCGAAATCCAAACCCTGCGCCTCGAAACCCGAAACTCAAGACCTTTCCTTAAAAAACACCAAAGCCGAAAAAAGAGGCCTCAAGCGCAAGGTTTCTGAAACCCTGGAAACGGGCTGGGACGGGCTGGTGGTTGGGGGGTACCATGACCTCGCGGTGGCGACGCAGGTGCGCGAGCTGGGCGATTCAATCAAACTCAACGCGGTGGTGACGGAGATTCAAACCGACGCGGACGGCGGCGACGCGGTTCACGGAAACGGCAAGGTACAGCCTTGCGCGTTTCCCAAATCCAGGCACGCTGTTCTATCTCTCAGCTGGTGACTGTTGTCCATACACATCGCGATATACAACAAGACTGACTCTTTTCTTTTCACAATCGCAAGTGTTTTGTTCGGTACCGCACCAACACGGACGTCGCCGGCGCGGGCAGGTACGTATTTCCAATTTACCACATTCTGCCGACTGATTGCCCATACAATACTGACACTTTCTTTTTTATCTCGTCAGCACGACCACGACTGCGCCGAGTGAAATTCAGTGCGACTTCGTGGTGGTGACGGTTCCGCTGGGTGTTCTGCAGGGCCGAGCTGAGGTGAGCGCGGTTACGTTCACCCCCGAGTTGAGCTTGGAAAAAAAGAGAGCCATAGCGTGCATCGGCATGGGCACGGAGAACAAAGTAGTGATGCGTTTCGAGACGCCTTTTTGGCCGAAAAACCGCCGGTTCCTGCAGTGCACGGACCAGCGGTTCCGGTTCCTGAACCTGGGGCCGTATGGAAAACCAAACGTGTTGATTGGCCACGTCGCGCCGCCGTACGGCGAGGGGTTTCTTGATTTGACACACGAAAAAGGTTCGTACAGAAGCGCGCATTTTCTCTACCCGAACCCAACCCTGTTTGCCCATACAAGACGTTAACCACTTTTGTTTTACAATCAAAGCGCACGCCCCCGAAACCGTGCTCCGCGAAACGCTGACGGTGTTGAAAAGAATGTTCGACCTTCCAAACTTGCCACCCTTGGTGGACTACCGCGTCACGGACTGGGGCGCCGACCCGTTTTCTTGCGGGGCGTATTCGTACGCCAGAGTAGGGAGCGACGCGCGGGATATCTTGGAGCTCGCCAAGCCCGAACACGGCGGGCTCGTGCGGTTCGCGGGGGAAGCGTGCTCCGTGGAAGGTTCGTTTTTTGTTTTTTGTTTTTTTTGAACGAGTCCGATGTATCGGCCGTACGTAGTACAGTCGTCCGACTACCCTCCCTCCCTCCTCGCTTCGAACCGGCGACCTCCGGGACACTTGTACCAGGTACTAACCACCTCTATCCTACCTAACTTTACCCTGACTGTTTGCCAATACAGGCGCGCAGTGCGTGCACGGCGCCGTGCGCACCGGGCAGGAAACCGCGGCGGCGGCGCTGCGGGTGTTGTGCGCCGAAGTCACCCCGGCGGTTGATTTCCTGGGAGGCGAAGTCAGCGCGAGCCGGGGGTACCCCACGCTTACGAAAACCCGGTGGAGCCTGTGTGCCGACACGAAGTGCGGGAAGTGGCGGCGGTTGCCGTTGACAACCGAAACAGAAGGGGAAGGAAAAGGAAAGTTGAAGGCGGGCGGGGAAGACGATTTCATTGCGACGAAAGAAAGGATAGAAATGGACGACGAAAAAGAAAAACGGACTACGAAAACCTGGCGTTGCGCCGACGCTGCTCCATGGCACTTCGGTTTGAGCTTGGACGGGTGCGACGCGCCGCAGGAGCCGTACGAGAACGACGACGACGACGACGGGGACGACGAAGATGGAAATGCTAAGCCACCCAAGCAGTGGCAACCCAAGCTCGTAACGCAGTGGAACGACTGGGTCGTAGACGTCGCGGCGAGGTGGGAGGCGCTTCATCATGATGATAAGGGGACAAAAAAAGAATTGAAGGCGACGAAAAGTGCCGACAGAACGAAGCGGCGAAAGAATCGTGCGGAAGAAAGCGCCAGCGTCGGCGACGTCCCGGCTGCGAGTGACGACCAGTCACAACACGTCACGCCGCCATTGTTCGCGACCGCGGGGGCGTTGGCGTTGTTGGAGTACAGCAACCCCGGCTACCGACCCGGGGTGACACAACGCGACAACACGTCGTATGGGCAAACCGTATCGACTTCGTTCGGGACCGCCGGGACGCTGGCGCAGCAGACGACGGAACGCGCCGCGCGATCCGCGTTGACAAACAAAACCTGGTACGGGCAACCAGTCAGCCGAAACTCCGGTCGTGGAGAAGGACCGAGACCGCCGCACGAAACAACCCGCACTGCCGGTTTGTTCGGGTCGGTGGTGGTTCCGTTTTTTCGAACCGCGGCGAGTGCGTTTTTGTTACCCGGCGCAGCGCAGTCGCTTGGGCAAACCGTTTCGGCGAGCGCGTCGTTTGGGCAACCCGTCTCGGCGTCGCAGCGGTCGTACGGGCAAACAGTCCCCCGCCAATTGTTGCCACCCAGGCCCACGCAAAGGGTCGTTCCCAACCCTCCCCACACGTGTTTCAGCGGGTAGACACTTTGCATTAGCCTTTGTAACAACACTGGAGCGTCGCAGCCGGGTCTCTTCAACGCAAGAGCGCGAGACACTCGTCCTCTTGTGCCGAATAAATTCCTCGACAGGCTCGACTGCCGTTTTATTTCGTCCTCAATGAGATGCAATGAGATGCGTCTCGTCGCTTCAGTGCGGCGCTCGCCGGGAGGTCCCCCTCCCCCCGCGATGGACAACTCGTCCTCGCGGCGGACCGGAGGGTCGTCGTTCGGGTCTGGGCCACCCCAGGGCCGCCCTTTGGTGTCTCCGCCGCCGCACCGCGCACGGACCCCGGGGTCTGTCGGGAACACCCAAACTGGCCAACGGCTGCCCGCGGATGCGACGCGCGCACCACAGGAAACCTTGCGTTGTCTCGGGTGCGGCGAGTGCATCGAGGGAAGGTACCTGCTCGCGCCCGGCAGCCGCACCGAGGCGTACCACCGGCACTGTTTAAAGTGCAAGCTGTGCAACCGCCCCACGGAACGGTTCGTCGTGGTGCCTGCGTCCGGAAAGACGACGAACCACGAGTCCGTCTCCTCCAGTGGACGAAACACAACAACAGATCTGATGGTGTGTAACTCGTGCCATGCCCAACGTTTCCTGGAAAAGTGCGGCGCGTGCGACCTGCCTTTGACCGGCACGACCTTGGCCGCGCTAGGCGGTAAGTTCCACGACACGTGCTTCAGGTGTTCCCTTTGTGACCTGGCAATCGCGACGGGGACGTTCGTGCCGATGAAGGAGAATGCTCTTTCTGGTGTCTCAAAGAAAAACGCAGGAGTCGCGTGTACTAAGTGTCACGAAAACAAACTGGCCCCCAAGTGCCACCACTGCGGCGAGGGTGTGGTGGGGACGCACGTCGTGGCGCTTGGGGGTAAAAAATTTCACAACGAATGCTTCGTGTGTGTAGTGTGTCGGTGCAATTTAGGGAACGGCGAAACGCACGTTCCTCACGAAAACAGGGACGTGTATTGCGGTAAGTGCCACGTTTCAAAATTCGCGCCTCGGTGCGCGTGCGGGTGCGGAACGGGCGTTTCCGGGCGAGTCGTGTCCGCGATGGGCCGCAAGTACCTTCCCGGGCACTTCCGGTGCCAAACCTGCCGCGCCGACTTCGCGAACGGCGACTTCATGAAAGTCGAGGTTGGCGAAGGAACGGGGGGGGCGTTGTCGAGTCCGGATGCGACGATACGGCGTTACGGGAACGCGCTCACCCCTTGCCATACAACTAAAAAAAAAAGGAGCGCCGTGTGCCAAGCCTGTTACGCGAACAACCACGCGGAGCGGTGCGGGGTTTGTTCCACACCGTTGGTGGGGTGTAAGTTCGTCAGAGTCAGTTCAGGGGAAGACCCTGGCGACGACGAAAAAGGAGAGCCCATGTGTTTGCCGTGCTCCAAAAAAGTACGCGCCTGCTTTTCCCAAATCCAGGCACCGGCCGTTTGCCCATACTCGTCCTGCGAAGGGACGTCTTCCCTCTGCCCTGACTGTTTACGTAATACACGTACAAGACCAAAGCTGGTGACTGTTCAGACCGATTACTCGTACTGTTTGTCCATACATCGTCCAATACATCGCGATACACAAGACGTTGACCCAAATTCTTTTCCGGAAAAAGCCGGGCTCGCTTTGCGACGACTGCGGGCGGTGCGTGAAAACGAAAACGAGGGACTTCAACGATGTATTGTCCAACAACAGACGCGTTTCCTGGTATGGGCAAACAGTGTCGACCGCCGCAGACGCAGACGCACACCAGACCACGCAACGCACCGCGCGGCGCGAATCGGGAGGGGTCGCTACGATCGGCCAGTGCGGTTCGTGCCGAAGCACCGCGGTAGTTAGTGATTCCGAAGCGCGAGTTTTGTTCAAAAAAGTCAAAGAAACCATGCGCGGGTTCGGCGCGCGCGAAGGTACGTGTTGCGTAACACAAATCCCAAGACTGTTTGCTGCCCATGCAATACTGACGCTTTGTTTCACCCGTCGCAAGCTCCGGAGGTTTTACTGGACACCAAGGTTTTTCTGTGCGACGCCGACCGTCTCGCGTCCGCGGCGAACAAGGTAAGTATTGCATTTCCCAAATCCCAAGACTGTCTGACCATACAATTCTGACACTTTTCTGGCAAAACTCACAAGCGACACCGCGGCCCTTCCGCGGACGGCCCGCGGGGCGTGACGCGGACGAAACGCGAAATCAGCGGCCACGCGCCTACCGAAAAGTGGGTCCAAATCGTGGACGGGTGGCGGGTGGACCGGGAAATGGAAGACGAAGACGAGTCGCGTCGAGACACGAACTATGTTTCGACTGCGCTTGGACCGAGTCCCAAAACTTACCCCAAAACACAGCAAGCGCCTCACACGCAAAAGGCATCCCCGAACACCGTACGGCGCATCGCGAACGCGGCGTTGCAGCACCCGGGGGTTTTCGTGAACGAAACGCGGTGGGTTAAAGATGTGCTGTTGTTAAGGGGGATGAGCGCCTTGGCGACCGGCGCGACGGTGGCGCACGAGTACGGGCATTGTTATTTGTTTGCCAGAAAATTCCCGGCGCTGAAATTGAAAGTTGAGGAAGGCATCTGCGAGCTCTTCGCGTGGCTGTGGCTGGGGGGGGGGGCGAGCGTCAGCGCGAGCACTAGGGTCACGGCAAACAAAATAGACGAACACGAAAACGCGAGACGACGAATTCGGATGGAACGCCGGGTGTGTCCGGTGTACGGCGACGGGTTCCGCGACGCGAAGAAAGCGCTTGAACTGTGCGGCGGCGACCTCTGGGTGTTGTTGGAACACGTCAAACGGAAAGGCGAGCTGCCTCCGGAGTCGCGAGAGTTTGTAAAGTGAAGTGGTAGTAGGGCTGTTTTTTTGGTGTGCGGTAGTGTATTAGGTGTAGTGGTGTTGTTGTGTGGTAGGTATTAGTATCCGGAGTTTTAGGCGTTAGGATGCAGGACATCTCGTCACCCTTAGCTCGTTGTCGAAGAAGGACATCTCGTCATCTACCTTCGCCTCTTGTGTAAGAAGGCACTCTCCGTTCATGGCCGCAACGTGCGCGAGACGATTTTGTCTCGGTACTTTTGCGAATCGTGGTCAACCTTGCTTGGGGATTTGTGGCACGCCATCTCAGCGTCCCTTGGTTTCGGGGACGTCGATCGATGCGTGCTTTTCGACATCCGACGAGCGGAAGACTGGACGTTTCTAGCAGGACTTCGGGAAGGACTACTTCTCGAAGGACTGCCTTTGAAAGGACTGCCTTTCACAGGAAAACTCCTCATCGGACTCGTCTTCATCGGACTCTTCATCGGACTCAACGGACTCATCTTCACTACCGGACTGCGCATCATGACCGGTTTCTTCCCGAAACTCGACAAAGGACTCTTCCCCGGGGACGTGAACGCCTGGCTGCGTAAACTCGGCTTTGTTGGCGCGCTTTGAGGGCGACCTTTTTCGGTATCCGCGCGCCACGGTCTCGGCGCGTTGCGGTGCCGAGGGTTACTCGCGATCAAACGCGCTTCATACGCCAGCCGTCGCGCTGCTTCCACCGCGACAGCACGAGCAAGTGCCATTTTCTCCTGCGCCGGGCTCACCACCCCAGCCGTTTCTCCCCTGATGTAAGCGCCTACTCTCGACCGAGTCGGCGCCGTGTGCGGTCGCGTCAGGTGTTTATCCGGGTGATACACCGCCACCGCGTTCGCCCCGAAAGTAACGCGACGATGCGCGCCACTACTCGGCGACGGCGACGAACGGTTGGGGGATACGGGCACGGGCGATCGCGGAACCAAATTGGATTTCGAAAGCGACGACCGATTCGTATTCCGCGGTGCCGAGCCCTCCGCCGGCGAGCGGTTCGGCCGGTTCGGCGACAACGGCGGCGTGCTTTGCGTATGGGCAAACAGTCGCGTCGCACTTCTATCCCTGGTCTCCGAGGACGCGCGCGGCGGCGGTCCAGGACTAACAGGGCGTGCCGTGGGCGATGTCTTTGGAGACTCCGATTTGATACGTCGCTCTCTGCTCGACGACGACGCGACACTCATGGGCTGTCTCGTTAACCGCAGCGGCGTGGCTAAATCGTCGTGGTCGAACCCGCCAACCTCGGTTTTCGTGCTGGACCTTATCGTATCGTCAAATCCAGACGATGACGCTACGTGTTTTTCGTGTTGCTCAAACTGGTCCAGGGAAGTCCAGGGAGCTTCGTAAAACTTGGGGTACGAATCCACAACGGTGAGTTTCCCGAACTCCTTCGACCGACGTGCGTTGTCGGCGCGAATTTTCGCGTTCGCTTCGCGTTCGGCCGATTTTCGTAACCGCCGTCCCAGTGAGGCACTTTCCTTTTTTATATCCCTCAACCGCGTCACCGTGTGGTTCACCACACCAAAAGCTTCGTGTATCAAGTCTCTCGAAAAAACCCAGTTGCCCTCGACGCCCCGTTCGATTTCGACGATTGACGAAATTACCTCGTCGTTGGTCACCACGTCCTCCGCGGCGTCGCAAGCTTTCTTCACCAACCGCAAAGCATCGCTCGCGATTGCGTAAACCGCCACGGTTTTCGTCTCGCATTGGTCCAACGCTTTCAGGGTTCGAACAACAAGCGCGACGCCCTTGCCGCCGAGTGATTGTATGGGCAAACAGTCTAAACTCTGAAACAGCCGCGCGTTTTCGGATCGCGAAACGCTCAGCTCGTCGACCGTTTGTTTCGTAAATTTGTTCGCCCGCTCCACCTCTAGAGCTTTGGTAGCGACCTGGCCCTTCGCGACCGCCAAGTCACCACGTAGCCGGTCCAACTCGCGCAAGTGCTCGCTTTCAATCGAGCACAAATCCTCCTCCGCGCTGGTGAGCTGGATCTTTTCGTCGCGACTCTCCGAGTTTTCGTTTTCTTTTTTTTGCGAACAAGAGTCGGAATTTTTACTCGCCCTCAACGTTTCTTTGTTCGGACTGGGATTGGACATCACGTCGTGCGCCATTTCCCGAGTATCGTCAAGAGAAAGAGAACTCCTTCGTGTTCCTTGCGCAAGCGCGGCTCGAAGAGACGAACTCGACGCCGCGCGTTTGGACGACTCGGCGCGTCGCAGCAAACTCTCGATGGCGCGAATTCGGCGCAGTTCGTGTTCGTTAGCGACGGACTCAGCCTTTTCTCGTGCCAGCTCGGCTGTTGCCAACCGGTCGGTAAGGCCCTGTATTTCCGAAATAAACGCCTTGGTTCGATTCTGGGTGTCACCCGATAAATCCGTAATCGCGCGTCTCGCCGCGTCGCGAGTAGCTTGCAACGCTTTTGTAAGCTCGTCGTTTTTATCGTTCGCAGCTTCCAACGCCGACTCCGCCCTAAGCCGCTTGTTGTCCGCGTCTTTCAACGCGTTGCTCATGACCATGTCATTTGTTTCGGTCTTAATCAACTTAAGCTCGCTCAAGTCATCCCGCTGTTTCATACTCAGCGTCGCGACGTGGTGCTCCAGCGCCCCGATCTCGTTCCTCGCGACGCGCAGCTCTTCCCGTGCCGACTCCGTGTGCGCTTCCGCGTTCGCCACGCGTTTCGCGGTCGATTCTTCCATTTCAAAAACTCGGCGCTCCGCGTCATCCGCCTTGGTGTTCGCGACCGCGATTAAACGCGCCGCGACCGCGTCCGGCAGCTGCCGTTCACCACCACCCCTCGGTGGTTTCTCGGGAGACCCAGAAGGTGTCGCTCGTTTCTCCTTTGCAAACTCCGTTCGCAACATCATCCCCGCCGCTTCCTCCCGGGTCAGCGTCTTCGCGGCAGGGAAACCGACAGGCGACCGCTTGACAAAGTACCGCGGCTCCCCGGGACGCGGCCGCGTCGAGGGAGACGACATCGTCGCGGGGGTGGGGCGTGTCGCCTTTGCGGGGACCAGTGAATTGCCTGGGCGAAATGAATTGTCAATGTGAAAAGCAAACGACTGGCAGCAGTCTCGGAATTCCGTCACTTCCGAGACAACGAGGAGCCGTTATTTTCGTCTGCGTCTTCCCGGAAAAGCGAACGAGTGGACATCTTGTTGTCCGTCTGCCGGGTCCCCGCCAGAGTTTACGTCGCGCCGTCGCAACGACTCGCACAAGTGTTTCCACCACCCGTGGACTCTTCCTTCGTGGCCTTTGAGTTTTCGTGCGCGAGAAGAGAACACACGCGACGCGCGCGGTCTGAACCACGCCACATCGGAAAACCACATCTGCATCTTGTTGTTTCCGTTCGTCCCTTCCTCGCGATGGAAACGTCCCTTCGCTTCGACTCGCGCACGAAACACCTGTGTCTGTTCGCCAAGGAGAAGTTCTCCAACGACGATAACTACGTGTTGACGGTACGTGTGGAGTTGCAGTAGAGCTACTACACAAAACGACGCACGAGGACGACGAACGACGACATCCCGGGACTTCTCATGAACACGCGACCTCGAGATCCCGAACAAAGTTGGCCCGCCTGTTTTGGGGACGAAAAAATCCTCCCCATCTTTCCAACCATCACAAATATGACTGACCTGATGATACATACCCACTACCGCATCCCCAAATCCCTTCCCACCGTCCCCAACCTCAACACACGTCCCCACTAACCGCCCATACAGGTTTCGGGATCTTTAGACACCAAGGATGGAAGAGTCGAGTCGAGAGCGTACGTGCGCAAAAAGTTTTTCCCGGACGCGTTTTTGTCGCGCGTGGACATGGGGTTGAGTTACGCGACGACTGCGGATGACGTGACGTACGGAATCGCTGGGAAAAAAAGCTTCGAGCTCACGGATGACGGGTTGACGACGCTGGATGTCAAGGGAGGTGTGTCTATGGGCAGTAAGGCGAGAGGGGCTGATTTAGACGCGCGCGTGGAGTTGACGCAGAAAATATTCAACTTCCAAGAGGACCAAGATTTGAAGTTACGTCTGGGGTTCGACCTCGGGAAAAAAAAGGTATACGGCCAGATCCGGGAAAACAACTGGACCTTCAACACGGATTTCCAGGATAAGTGGGACGTGCGGTACGATCTTTAGGGGGGGAGGGTATTTGAGGGGGAAGAGAGGCGGTGGTGTTGTCGGGGGTTGGAAACACGAATGACTCGAGCTCAGAAAACACTTTTTGTCTTTTTGTATGGTTAGCCCAACACCAATCTCACTCACTGCCCAACCCTCACAACACTCGTGACACTCTTTCGCTTGCCGTGGGGGCAACCACTGCACGCCAAGCAGTCGCTTTTCCGCTTGCCGTGAGGGCAGGGGTTGCAGTTCGCGCAGTCGCTTTTCCGCTTCCCGTGAGGGCAGGGATTGCATGCTGCGCAGTGGCGTTTCACCATGCCGTGGGGGCAGGGGCTGCACGCTGTGCAGCCCTGTTTCAGCTTGCCGTGAGGGCATGGGGTGCATACCGTACAGCTGTCCTACCGCTTGCCATGAGGGCAGGGGTTGCACGCCGCGCACTGGCTTTTCCGCTTGCCGTGAGGGCAGGGGCTGCACAAAACGCAGCTGCCTTTCAGCCTGCCGTGAGGGCAGGGGCTGCACAAAACGCAGCTGCCTTTCACCTTGCCGTGAGGGCACGGGCTGCACTCCTTGCACAGGTGTTTGTCCTTCCCGTGCGGGCACCGCTTTCGTCCCATCACTCCCAGTCGGGCACACGCGGCGCGCGCCACGACGTGTGCGCGTCCCTAGAAGAAAAGGAGTCGTAGCTTTTCCTCTTCTCCTATCTCCACTTCCCAAAAACTGAGAAACTCAAACTTGGCGCCTTCCCTTAAGTTGATCCAACAACGACCACGCGACCGGTCCGTGACTCGCGTGTTTCGTCATTGGACGCGCGCGTGAGTTGTGTCGCGGCGTTTGCGGCGTTGCGTGACCACCCGTGTTGTGCCACCTTTTCGTGACCACCCCACGCGTCTTCCTCACACGTAGGCGTCTCGTCACGACCGTGACAAGCGGGGACCTTGTTCAGATCTCGCGGGCTCAATTTTGGCTCCATAGTGCCAGCTCGCACGTCTCGTGACCGAGTAACTCTTCAGGGCCGATGATGAACGACCGCAAGGTCATCAACCTCGAGGAGGGATGGGACTTCATGCAGGCACGTGTGTTTTGCGCGCTCGTCCTGGTGATACTCACCCCCGGGTTTCAGCACCGACGCCCCTCCAACGCGACGCGTTCGTGTTTCAATTCGCGAACCGTAACCCTACTGTACTCGACCCAGCCAGATCCACCCACCGTCTCCCGATCTGACTCTTACCTCCCCCCCCGAAACGCGCAGAAAGGCATCGTCAAGCTGCGCGGGATTCTGGACACCGACATCGCGGAAGAGGCGTTTACCCCTCAGGAGTACATGAACCTGTACACGTAAGTACCGCGAGTACTGAACCACAGGACGCAGATCTGAAGGGCACGCAAAGCACTTCCAAAACTGACTTTTTCTTCTTTTTCTTTTTTTCAATCCAATCCAATCCCATCCCATCCCATCCACATCGCGCAGCACGATCTACAACATGTGCACCCAAAAGCCCCCGCACGACTTCTCGCAGCAGCTGTACGAGCGGTACCGGGAGGCGTTCAACACGTACATCACCACGGTTGTTTTACCCTCGCTGGATGAAAAGAACGGCGAGTTCATGTTGAAGGAACTGGTGCGACGGTACGCGCCGCGTTTCCCAAATCCCGACGACGTTTACCGCCCTGTATGGAGTACAGTCGGAAAGTACGGACCCCAGCCCGGGGGGACCCCTTTCCAATCCCGGATATACACGTGACCTTACAACACTGACACTTTGTTTTTTACCTATCCCAAGGTGGGACGACCACAAGGTGATGGTCCGGTGGCTGTCGCGGTTCTTCAACTACCTGGATCGGTACTACATCCAAAGGCACAACCTGGCGCAACTGAAAGACGTGGGGGCGCTTTGTTTCAGGGACTTGGTGTACGCCAAACTGAAAACCACCGCGAAGGACGCGATTCTGGAGCTCATCGACAAAGAACGCGACGGCGAACAAATCGACCGGGCGCTTGTTAAAAACGCCCTCGGGATCTTCGTCGAGATGGGCATGGGCGGCATGGAGACGTACGAAACGGATTTCGAGACGTTTCTGTTAACCAACACCGCGTCGCACTACGCCCGCAAAGCGTCTGTGTGGATCGAAGAAAACAGCTGCCCCGAGTACCTGATAAAAGCCGAGGAGTGCCTCGGGAAGGAGAAGGAACGCGTCGGGTTTTACCTGCACGCGTCCTCCGAAACGAAACTGCTGAAGGAAGTGGAGAGGGAAACGCTTTCGGAGTACGAAACGCGCCTTCTCGAAAAAGAACACTCGGGTACGTGTCGGGGCTTTCCCAACTCCCGGACGACTGTTTTGCGGATTGTCCGCCCGTAATTACTCATACACATTACGAAAGACGTTGACCACTTTTCGTGTACAATCTCAGGTGCCGCCGCGTTACTCAGGGACGACAAAACCGAAGACCTCGCAAGGGTGTTCCGTTTGTTCAAGCGCGTTCCCTCCGGGCTTCCCCCCGTCGCGGAGATTTTCAAAAAGCACGTCGAGAAGGTACGTGTTGCACTTACCAAATCCAGGCACACTGTGGAGGCCCGGAACCGCCAGACTGTTTGCTCGTACAAGTTACGAACATGGCCCGAAACACTGACACTTTTCTTTTCCAAAAAAAGGAGGGCGCGGCGCTCGTGAAGCGCGCGGACGAAGCGGCGAGCGCCAAGAAGGAATCCGCTTCCAAGACCAAGGGCAAAGGCGAGGCGGATGGCACGCCCACGCCTATCCCGGACAAGGAGTCATCGAAAGAAGCCAAGGTTAGCGACAAAGATTCAAAAGCGCTTTCAAGCGACACCAGTACGATTTTCGTGAAAGACGTCATCGCGTTGCACGACAAGTACGTGGCGTACGTCACCACGTGTTTCGCGGAGGATTCGCTTTTCTTGAGGGCGCTAAAAGAGGCGTGCGAGGTTTTCTGCAACAAGATCATCGCCGGGAGCACTTCTGCTGAGCTGATGGTAAGTATTTCCCATTTACCGCATTCCGCCGACTGATTGTCCATATGGGACTGACATTTCTTTTATTTCAATCAGGCTACGTTCTGCGACAAGCTTTTGAAGAAAGGCGGCGGCAGCGAGAAGCTTTCGGACGAATCCGTGGAGGAGACGCTTGAAAAGGTGGTTCGGCTTTTGGCGTACGTCAGGTACGTATTCCCTTTCCCAAATCCGTCGACACACTGTTTTATCTCTCAGCTGGTGACTGTTGTCCATACATCGCGATATACAAGGCGTTAACCACTTTCTTTGAATATCTCAGCGACAAGGATCTTTTCGGCGAGTTTTACCGGAAGCGCTTGAGCAAGCGTTTGCTTTTCGACCAGTCCGCGAACGACGACCACGAGCGGTCCATCCTCGCGAAGCTGAAGCACCAGTGCGGCGCGCAGTTCACGGGGAAGATGGAGGGCATGGTTACCGACCTGCAGCTCGCAAGGGACACGCAGCAGGGGTTCGATTCCTGGCTGGCGCAAGACGCGTCGCGGAAAGGTTAGTAATAATGGTTTTTCCCAAATTCCCAAATCCCGCCTCTCTGTTTGCCCATACGAGACGTTAACCACTTTTCGTTTACAAAAAAAGGCGACGTGGATTTGAACGTCACCGTTTTGACCACCGGGTTTTGGCCGACGTACAAGTTCACCGAGCTCGCGTTACCGGCGCCGATGGTGAAGTGCGTTGAAACGTTCAAGGCGTTTTACGAGGAAAGAACCAAGCACCGGAAGTTGACCTGGATCTACGCCCTCGGTACATGCAGCGTGAAAGGCAACTTCAAACACAAATCAATCGAAATGCAGCTCAGCGCGTTTCAAACCAGTTGCGTTTTGCTTTTCAACGCCGTGGACTCCCTGACTTTCGCGGAAATTCGGTACGGCCTTTCCCAATCACCACGTTCCACCTCTGCGATTGCCCATACTCGTACCAGAACGGACGTCTTACCTCTGCCCTAACTGTTTGTCCATACATCGCGATATACTCGTACCAGAAGGGACGATTACCCTGACTGTTTACTCATACACATTACGAGAGACTGACACTTCTTTTTTTACATCAGGGACCGCCTGAACCTGCCCGAGGAGGACGTGAAAAGAACCCTGCACTCGCTTTCGTGTTCCAAGTACAAGGTGAGGGCCTTTCCCAATCACCACATTCCGCCTCCCTGATTGCCCATAAGAGACTAGACTGACGTTCTTTTTTATTGTTCCACAAGATTCTTTCAAAAACCCCGGAAAACAAGCAAATCAGCCCAGACGACGTGTTCACGCACAACGAACAGTTCACGGACCGGGCGCGGCGAATCAAAGTTCCCGTTCCGCCTGTGGAGGACCGGGCGAAAACAATCGCGGACGTCGATAACGACCGCCGGTACGCCATCGACGCCGCGGTGGTGCGGACGATGAAATCCCGGAAAACCCTGGCGCACCAGAAACTCGTGTTGGAAGTGGTGCAACAACTCTCGAAAGGGTTCAAACCGGACTTCAAAGCGATTAAAAAGCGCATCGAAGACCTGGTCACTAGAGAGTTCTTGGAACGGGACAAGGATGACCCGAACGTGTTCAACTACTTGGCGTGATTTGGTCGTGGTTTTTGGTTTCGGCGGGGAGAATTTTTGAGGCGAGGACATTTTTGATGAGCGGAATCCTCCTCATCGAATCCTCGTCGCCGACGACGGGCGACTCCTCACGCGCATTCGCGAGACGGTAGATAAAAGTCACGGGTAGAGAGCTTTTTGTAGTACACAGATAAGGTTTTACGTGCGTGTAGTACACATGAGGCTTTTGTGGTGCAGATGAGGTGTAACGTGCTCGCGGTACAGACGAGGTGTAACTTGCGTGTAATACAGACGAGACTTTGCGTGCTCGAAGTACAGATGAGGTTTTCCTTGCTCGCAGTACAGACGAGGTGTAACGCGGTCGCAGTACGCACGAGGTTTACGCCAGCGCGACTCGTGCAACTCCGAATTAGTTGTTAACGCGTTTTCATCACAACGCGACCGACCTTTGAATGGTCGTTTTTTTTTCTAGTGGATGTCCCAATCCCCCATACCCGGCGCTCGTTGAAGCGTCAGGTCCCCCGCGCTCGACCCCAGTCGAGCCATTCTCTCCATCATTTTTTTTCGTCGCCAAAAGCACACGTTTCCCGCGCTGGAAAACGCTTTCGAGGAGTAAACCCCGAACGCCAGAAGCAACAAGCCACCTCAAAAAACCCCTCGCGCGTTTAACGACAGACTTAGGCTAGATAAGCAGTGTAGCGTCTCTTCCACGCCAACCACTCTCGTTACCCTTACGCGAGGCGTTCGTAACCAAACTCAACAACACGCACTTACATCGCCGAGAAGTTGGGCCTGGTGTACTTGAACGTGGTTTTCTGGGACTTCGCGTCCGCCCTTAAGACTTTGTTCACCACCGGGAAAGAAACGGGTTCCTTTCTGCCCAGAAACTGGATGGTGTTGTCACGCTTCACGTCCGCATCGGCGACTAACGCGATTTTGATGATCTGCAAGCAAGGCGCCCGCACGCGGTGCCTACTCGCCATCTCCTCGTACAACGCATCAACCGCTTTGTTCATGCTGATCTCGCGGTACTCCTTGTACGCGTTGTGGAACCCCGTGCGTGACTGGTAACGAATCCACACGCCGTAGTTCTTAATAGAAGTCGTGTCCTCCTCGAAAATTTCGTTGCACGCGATGATTTGCCCATTCGCTTTCTTCACCTTCTTCAGGCGGGACAGGAAGTACCTGTTGATGGTAAATTAAAAATGGGGATGGGGTGGAAGCAACGGTCAGTGGACGGGTCGTAAGAGGCAATTGTTCGTGTGTTGGAGTAGTGGGGCATCCGGTTTGGAAGCACGCGCCGGCGCGCCGCGCGCGCTTCTGTTTTGAAAAACGCTCAAAGAAGGCGAAAACCCTTAAAACGCATCGCGAGGTCCGGTGTGCGTCGACGGTGTCGGAACGTGCGGGCCCGGGGTCGACCTCGGTGTGGTTTAGGCGTGGATTTGTGGCCACGCCGTCGAGGACACACACACGACCAATTCCCGCCAAAGAGCAGGCATCACATTTACTCGCATGCGTCGCCGTGTTCTTCACCGTTCGAGCTTGCGCGTCGCGAACGACGTCGCGGGAGATTTGTTTTCTTCATTCACTTACCAGAACTTCGATTTGGCGCGGGTGTCGTCCAGGGACCAGAGCTTCATGCGGTAGATTTGCGGCTCCGGCTGGGCATCCGTGGGCACGTGGCGGCCGACGATGTGATATTGGTGGTACTGTTTCGGGGAAGGGGAGGGTGGGGTCAGCGACCGGTTACCGGGCTCGGCGTGAACATTTTTTTTGCGGGACGGAACGAAAAAAGAGCGAAGGCCGACGTCTCCGGAGACGGCACCACGTGCGCCATCCGGGGGCGTAAAGTCGCCCGCATCGTGGCGCACGGCTTCCCATACGGTGTCGGGCGATGCACGGCAGTTGTTACCGCGCCAACAACCCCGCACGGGCCCCACTCGACCCATTCGTCGGTTGAACCCTAGCACGCGAAAACAACATCGCGAGCGTGGGACCGCCAAACATGTCGCCGGAGACCGCGCCGAGGCGAGGTACCGCGAACCGAGCATGTGCGTCACGCGCGGGGATACGTGCCGGGCAGTGTGCTTACCCTGAAAGGCGCCATGATATTCGCCGGTTCTGGAGACGTGCGTGTAGCGCGTTCCGAAGTGGCCATCGACGACGACCGGAGATTTCTATTCTACGCATTTCTGAAAAAAAACGAGTAGGGTTTTGGAAAATATTTGGAATTTTTCGCGCGAAGGACGGCCCTTTTCACCTCCCGAGAAACGCGAGGTTATGTGTACCGGTACACAACGTAAACGCGGTGTCACAGCACGAGGCGAGTATCGCAGTGTCCCAGAACGAATCGACGACGAGACCGCCAACCCGCGCTTTTTTCTCCCAAAAACTCAAAACAACAACTCTCCCAACAAAGGCTTTGTTTGCTCCCCTTCCCTCTCCCCCACTCCGCGTCGTCGCGAGTCGGCCGTCCCCCTCGCCGCCGCGATGGACGCGCTTCCCCGCGATATCGCCTCGGTACGTTTCTTGATGACGCGGTTCAAACGCGAAACTCACGGTGTCACTGACGACACCACCCTGGCCCCACGGTCGCGTTTCAAATCACTTCCCGCGCTTCCATCAGACACTTCTTTTCCGATCGCCCACGACGAGAGCCTTGTCACTCACCCCCCTTCCCTCCCCTCCCCAAACCAGGTGTTACCCGAGGACCCCGGTGACCAGCTCGAGCTGGCGCACCGCATCGCGAATGCGGCGTTCGTGAAGAAGACTTTGGGGTTGGAACAAGAGGTGAGTGCGTTGCGGGAGGAAAACGCGGAGGGAAAGATGCGCAACAAACAGCTGGAGCGGAAGTTGCAAAACGCGGAACACGCGCTTAGCGACGCTTCCGAAAAAGCCGCGCTCGCGATGGAGGACAGGGAGACTTTACTACAAGAAAAACAGGCCCTGATAAACACGGTGAAGAAACTAAACAAAGACGTCGCCAAGCTGGAGCACTTTAAACGGAACCTGATGCGGACGCTCGCGGATGATGACGAGAACGCTGCAGTTGGGGATTTTGGGGACGCTTCGTCCGGTGACCGATTCGGGGACGCGTCCGGGGACCGGCTAATCAACTCGGTGCTTTCAAACTTCGATGCGACGAGAATGCGGTCGCCGGGTGCCCGGTCGACATATGCTGAGGATGGCCGAGGGGAAAGAAATGTTCGGTCGACGCACGCGTCTCCTGCGCCGTCGTCGAGATTCGACGGAAACGGTTCATCAGCGCCGTCGTCGCCGCTGAACGCAAAACCACCTCCTCAAAACAAAGTCGATGGCAAGGAGTTCTTTCGCAAAGCCAGAAGCAGGTTGTCGTACGAACACTTCTCTCAGTTCCTGCAAAACATCAAAGAACTGAACGCGCATAAACAAACAAGGGCGGAGACGCTGAAAAAAGCGAGCGACATATTCGGAGACGCCAACGACGACTTGTACAAAACCTTCGAAACGCTTTTGGTGAAACACCTGCCGAAGTGAAGGGGAGTTTTTTTGGGTTGGGTGACTAAAAGGTTTAGGGGTGGGTGACTATGTTGGTGACTAAACTAAAAAGCGCAAAGAGGCGAGATTCGAGGTATGCGTAACACCTTAACACGCGACGAGCCGAGAGGCGTGACTTGTGAAATGTCGCCGCGCACGTCGCACGTACTTTTTTTTTGTTCCAATCCGTTATCCGTCAGCCGTAGTCTGGTAGTCTTTTACCATCGCGTTCGTCTGTCTATAGCGGTATGATGCTTGTCACGCTGGGTGCATAATCGCGTTCGAGAATTGTACATTCAACAAAGTAGCAGGCCCGGGACTCGCCTTTTTTTCTTTTTTCAACCTTCCTTTTTTCGCTTTCCACGTCCTCTTTGCAAATGCTTTTTACGGTTTACGCCGCCTTCGCGAGCCTTCGTCGGGCGGCGGTACCACACCGAGTCGCCCAGCGCGCGTCCGTCCACCTCCACCCGGTTGCGACAAGCGTTACCGGTTCGCGTGTTTTTTCGTCACTCACCGCACGCGCGTCGCTTCAACGACCTCCCGTCCACGCGTCGTGGAGTGGGATTCCTCGCCGCCGACACCCCACCTCTGATTCGCCCCTGTTGTGCCCCACCGCAAATGGCGCACGCACACGCGGTGTTCGCGGCGTTCGCCGCCCCCTTCACGCGCAGGGTGACCCCCTCGACGACGCGCCACCGGGCCACCGGGCGCGTCCCAACCCGAGCCCTCGCCGCCCCTTCCTCGGAGCGCCGAGGCCGCGGCCGCGGGTCAGGCGGCGGCACCCCCCGGCTGACGGGTACCGATTTCGCGAACGGCCGCGCCATTCAATCGGACCTGACGTCAAGCACGGACCCTAGGGTGATTCTCGACGTCGTGGGCAAGCACGCCTCCGAGTTCGACCCGATTCACGCCGCAACCGCGATGCACCGCCTCGCGACGCACGCGCGGTCGCAACGCGACAGGGAAGCCGTGGTTGGGGATAAACGATTTAAAGAACTGATGCTAGTGGTGCAAAAGAAACTGCCAAAGATGAACTCGCAAGGCCTGGCCAACGTGGCGTGGGCGTGCGCGAAACTGGAGCACCATCCGGCAGACACGCTGCTCACGGAAATAGCGGAAGGCCTTGCAAACGAACTGCGAGGCGGGGTACAAAGCACGGGGAAAGCGCGGGAAACGAAAAGCCAAGCCGTGAGTAACACGGTGTGGGCGTTTGGGCAGCTGCGGTTTTCGCCGGGGTCCGACTTGTTGGTTTCGCTGGCCGCATCCGTCGCGCCTCTGCTCAAGAAATTCAAAGCCCAGGAACTGTCAAACGTGTTGTTGGGGTTCGCGTACCTGGAGTTCGACCCGGGGGCGGTTTTTTTCGACCAAGCCATGCGCGCCACTTTGGACAACCTGACCTCGTTCGAGGGACAGGAAACGTCCAACCTGCTGTGGGCGTGCGCTCGGATAGGACGGGCGCCGCCCGGCGAGGTCATCGACGGCCTGCTGATACGAGACGCCGCGCAAAACCTGGGGGGGTCTTCGTCGCCGCTGAACATGTCCCAGTGCCTCTGGGCGTGCGCCAAGGTACGCGAATACCACGACTGTTCTTCGGCCCAATTACGGCCTCCCTGTTTACTCACTGTTTGCCAATCGCCCGTACAGTATCGATACACCCACACTCGCCGACTCGAGACTGTTTGCCCATACTCGTCCTGCGAAGGGACGTCTTACCTCTGCCCTGACTGTTTGTCCATACATCGCGATATACAAGACTGACCCTTTGTTTTACCCGACGCAGCTCAACAAAACCCCGCCCGCGCAGTACATGGCGGCGGTGGAGAGCGAGATCCCGCGGTGCGCTTCGCGTTTGAATTTAGAGAACGTGGATTGCGTGTTGTGGGCGCTCGCGTCACTACAGACGCCTCTGAAAACTGAGGCCATGTCCTCACTAACCACCGCCGCGGCGCGCCTGGGCGACCGCATGGATGCGGAGATGCTGGTGAAAACGCACTGGGCGTTTGCGCGACTTCGCCACCGCCCGGACCCTGGGGATATGAACTTAATCGTGTCAGCGGCGAAGCGCCTTGTTGGTGAGCTACCAGATGAGGACAGGCTCACCGTGATGCACGCCTGGGGCGTCCTAAGGGTCAACCCCGGTAAGTATTTCCCAATCAACACATTCCGCCTCCCTGATTGCCCATACAAGACTGACATTTCTTTTACAATCTCAGGGGACGACGTCGTGCGGGAGTTCACCAAAACGTTTCGGTCGGGCGAGGACGACCAATCGACGGACGGCGGCGAAAAATCCCTGGACGGCGCGTCCTGCGCCAAGCTCCTGTGCGCGTACGGCCGGACGCGGCACCAGCCGCCTCCTGTGCACGCGTTGCGTTTAGCACAAAGACTGGTAGAGGAAGCCGAGAATGACGTGCTGCACCCGAGCGCGGCGACGCTCGGGTTGTGGGGCGCTTCTTTGTTGGGTTTGAAAATGAGTAGCGCGCAGCTGGACGTTTTGGCGCGGGACGCGGTGAGCCAGGACACCAAGCTCGCGCCTCGGTCGCTGGCGAAGATCGTCTGGGCGCTCGCGGCGCTTGGGTACGACCCGACCGCGGCGGACTTAGCGAAGTTGCGCACGCGAAGCGCAAGCGCGTTTCCGCGGCTCGCGGCGAAAGACCAGGAAGCGCTGCGGGAAGCGCTTTCGCGGTTGGGCGAGCGGGATTTGGATTTCGTGGGAAACGCGGCGTAACGGCGCGGGTTTCGATGGTTTGTTGTTACGGTGGTGCAGTCGTATCGTTAAGCAGTTTTACAGTCGTGCTGTTAAGCAGTGTTACGCACGTCGTGATACGCACCAAGCAGTAGTAGTCTCTTGTGTCTTAGTGGTCGTTACCGGAGTATTGCCCAACACGTGTTAAGCAGGCATCCGTCACAGCGGGTAGATCTCGACTCGCTTCCAGCTCGCGCAGGACAAGTCGGCCGCGTCCGTGCGCCACAGGGATACTTTGTCAACCCTGAAACTCCCGACCGAGGTCACGTCGTGTTGCGTGTCCCCGAACAACGTGTGCTTCGCCTCGTTCGCCAAAACCCGGCGTTCACTAGACGTCAGGTCTCCGTACACCAGGGACAGGTGCGGCATGTACGGCGTGCCGTTTCCGTTACCGGGCGCCACCCCGAACGCGACCGCGGCTAGTTCGTGCGCCTTCAAAAGCTCGTAGGTCGGTTTCATGGCGATATACACGCACTGGTGGTACCGGTCGCCGCAGGTCACTTCAACAGCGTCGCATCGTAGGTGGCCTGTGGTGGAGGCCAACGTGGTCACGACACTCGTGCAGAGCGCCCTCGCCTCGTCCTCCGTCCCCACAAAACCACCCGCGAGCGTGACGTGCGGCTCGAAAAGCGGACACCGCGCGCCCGAGTGCGAGGCGCTTTGTTTGATGAACCCCGAGGTTTTCGACAACAAAGCGCCACCAGGGGGCTCCAGCCAAAGGCTGTACAGAGACGTCGCGGACGTCATGCCTGGTGTGCCCGCGACACTGTCTGACGGTAGCAATGAAGGAGGATGACTTTGGATGACTTTATTTTCACTTGAAGATATTTTTTTTAAGTTGAACTATGACTAACTTCCCTCACCACCCCTCGTTCCCCGGCGCTTCCTGGTCCTCGTCCGAAAACACGACGTCGCAGTCGAGTTTGATGCTGTTTTCCAGGTTCTGCATGCACGCGAGTTTCATTATGTCTCCGTTTTCTTCCCGGACGTGCGAAAGGTCCGCGACGAGTTCGTCGTGCAGCGCCGCTCTTGTTAGATTGGAAAAGAAAACGGTCAGTCGGCGAGTCGGCGAGTCGGCGAGTAACCGGTATGAGGTATGGGTGTACTGTATGGGTAAACAGTCTAGCTGTGCCGTGTGTAGTTGTAACAGTTGCCAGTAAGTGTTACGGCCGTAAAGCACTCAAGAAGGGGCAGTGAACAGCGCGTGTGCCTGGATTTGGGAAAGCCCCAACGCGTACCTGATGTCCAACAACCGCACCGCCAACGCGGGCGGATCCACCGTGATGTAGTTGTCCCGGTATTTCTCCTCGATGTTCGTCGGGGACATGTTCATCAGCCCTAAAATGAAGTTCTCACCAGAAACGTCCGCTATTTTGCCCTCGCCGCCGTAGTGGTACGGAATAGGGTGCGTGCTCATGTATTCGGTCCAGAACCCGGCGCCCGCTTTGTTGATTTCTTGCAGGTAAATCAGCAACGTCCACGCCGCCCTGGCGGTGAGGAAGCCGTACAAACGGTCCCGGTTCGCATCCCTAAGGGGGGTGCTGTACGGGTCGTGCGTCCGGCCGGTTCGGTTCCGGGGGCCGCCTCTGCCGTCCTTCTGACCGGCCATGTTCGTGACGTGGTGTGCAACGCGCCGCGCGCCTGTGACTCGACAAAAACGGTGTGAGAAGCGTGAAAGGTAACATCGGGTAGGCTCGGCCTGGTGGTCCGTGTGGTTTGATTCCGAGGTGCGTGCAGAGCAAAGTCCTTACCTCGGAGTCCTCCTTGGCGCGGCACACGACTCGGCGTGGCGAAACTCGCGCGCGCGGGTGCGAGGACGGACAGCATCGCGGATGCGTGCGTCGCGAAGTGATGACGAGGCAAACCAGTTGTTGCGGTTGTTGGAAAGCTTTTTACTTTTCAATCCTGCTATTTTTCTAAATCTCGCCTCTCCGCGTGCCATCGTTTTTCTAGAGCAGATACCCCTTCGCTTCATCCCCCCGTAGCAGCATCCCCTGCATCCGCGTCACCAGGGCTTTCCTCTTGAGTCGTAACCCCTCGTCGCCGTGCGTCAAAACTTGGTCCAGGGCTAAAATCGCCTTCTCCGCGCGGTTCGCGAAAACCAGAAACGGCTTGACGCTCGGAATGGACGCCCCCGCGCCGTCGTCCATCGCTTCTTGCACGTTCCGTTCCAGCCTAAACAACTCCCGTTCTAACTCGTCCACAAATGCGGTTCGGTCTTTGAGAAGCTTTTCCGATGTCTCCACCGGGTCCGCAAGCGACGCGTCGGTCGCGTCGTCGCCATCGCCATCTATCTCAATCCTGTTTTTCTCAATCTCCATCTCCATCCTGTTTTTCTCCGAAAAGTCCTTTGCCCTCGCTTGTCTCATCTCTTCCATCTGAAGCGCCTGCGCCGCTTGTGCCCTTTCCCGTTTCGAAACCTCCGTCTCCAGAAGCATCAGCTTCGCCGTGGGTTTCATGCCGAGACCGGACATGGTGTCACTAAGTGATGGCTGCCGGCCTCGGTACAACAACCGATGGATGGCCGGGTCAAGCCCGCCCGCGAGGGCGCACGCCAAACGCGTTGCGTTTTCCCACGTAGTGTCCGGATGCGCCTCGATTTCAATGAGCTCTTGCTTAAGTCCGACCGCGACTTTCAAACGCATCGGGGAGGACATGGCACGAGGCTGGGCCTCGTGCTGTGGCAGTAGGGCGAAAACAGGCTGGCGCTTAAAAAAAAAATACCAAAAAGCGGCTGCCACAGATCTGGTCGAATTCACAGTGCGGCGCTCCGTCCAACGCAGCCGGCCCGCGCGATGTCCGACTCCGAGGACGACTACGACAGTGAGGAGGACTACTCGGGTGACTCCGAGGGGGGTGGCATGCACGGCCACTACGACTCCGAGCACTACGACTCCGAGTCGGACTACGAAGATGACTGGGACTCGGAGGACGAGGCGAACGAGTTGGCGGGCGCCCCTGGCTTCCACTTGAACCCATTCACGCGCGGTTTCAACGGCATGGGCGGGGGGCACGACGGAATAGACCCCGCCTCCATCCACGCCCCGCCCGTGCGGTGCAGGGTCACGCCCAAAACGGAAACCGGGAAGTGCGTGCACAGAAACCACGACCCTGGTACGAACGACCACGCCAGTTTCGGGAAACAGCCTTGTGAAACGAGCTTGGGCTTTTACATTCGCAAATCCATGTGGGCCGAAGCGCGAACGGCGCTCGGCGCTAAGGCCATCGCCGCTGGTGCGGCCGGGACGCGGCTGGTTTGCGATGAGGCCGTCAAAGGACTGGGGGGACTGGGGGTGGGTTTAAGTGTTACCGACCTGAGTGGCACCAAAGCCGGGGGCAAAGGCGGAGGCAAAGACGTTCCTCAAAAGGGAAAGGATAAAGGCAAAGCGCCTGCGAAGGGAAAAGGCAAGGCGGCCGCGGAGAAGCCAAACAACAAAGACAAAACCCTCCCCAAGGTTGATTGTTTCGACCTGATCAACGCGATCGTAACGAGGGCGCCGGCCGACATAACCCTCGCTTTATTAGCCATAGCCCCGCTGTGCGAAATCAAACACCGGGTGAGGAAGGAACGGGGAACCGCGCGGAACGGCGCCGGCGCCGGCGCGTTCCAGGGTTGCTCGCTGCTACACTTCGCGATGTACGGCGTGAACCCGCTGCGTGAGGCGCAGGTGCACAAAACCCCGACGCCGTTGGTGGTGGTCAAAAGGCTGTTGGATTTGGACCCGGAAGCAATCGCCGCGGTTTCCACAGACGGGTTCACTCCGATGTTCGCGCTGGCGCGGTTCGGGGCGGTGGAGGCCGGGGCGTGCGACGAAACCATGGCGCAATCGGTGGTACGTGTCCTGGGCTTTCCCAAATCCCGCCTCCCTGTTCGCACAAACAAGACGTTAACCACTTTCTTTGCTTGGTCGTAAGGACGCCATGGTTCTCGTGTCGAAAAACGCGAAACCCGGGACGAAGCTTCGGAAAGCGTGCGGCGGCGCCGCCACGAAAGTCGCGCTGGTGAAATACAACGCCCCGGCCGAAAGCCTCAGGGGCATCGTGGCGGGAGAGTTGCTTGAAAAGAAAACCTCGAAGATGTATCCCCTGCACGGCGCGTGCGTGCGGCACCAGGTAGGTGTTGGGGCTTTCCCAAATCCAGGCGCGCTGTTTGCCGATTGTCCAGAGTTTTTACGTAACACACGTGACTTGAAAGACTGACCCTTTTTGTTAACAATCGCAGGTCGCTACGTTGACCGCGCTGGTAAAGGCATTTCCCGACGCGGCTAAAACGCGAGTGGAAATCACCCCCGACACGAGCAACACCGGATCAGGCCGGTCCTTCCCGCTTCACCTGTTGTTCATGAGCTCGCCCGGGAAACAGGTTTGCGACCTCGGGAGCTTCAAGGCGGTGCTCGACGCGTTTCCGGACGCGGCGCTTGAGCCGTCGAACACGCGAGACGCGCCGCAGCACGTTTTGCACTGGTAAGGGCCTTTCCCATTCACCACATTCCGCCTCTGCGATTGCCCATACTCGTCCCGCGAAGGGACTATTCCCTCGGCCCATACTCGTACAACAAGGGACGGTTATTACCCCTGACTGTTTACGTAATACCGACCCCGGATATACACGCGGTCCGACCGACTGACACTTTCTTTTCATCGGGCCAGGATGTGCTGCCACCACGACATGCCGGTTGGGTTGATCAAGCTTCTTTTGAAAACGGTTCCGCAAACCGCCAAGGTGGTGGAGTCCGGGGAGACGGCGCTTCACATCGCGCTCGATTACCGGGCGGGGGAGGGGTACCACCGCAGCTCAAACCAGCACACGCGGGAAGAGGCCAAGGGGAAACAGCACGAAATCGTCAAAGCGTTGTTGCGCGCGTACCCGGAGGGCGTGTCCATCGCGGACAACGACGGTAAGGGCTTTCCCAATCACCACATTCCGCCGGACTGATTGCTCATACTCGTCCTGCGAAGGGACGTCTTACCTCTGACTGTTTACGTAATACATGTCACGACCGACTGACGCTTTCGGCGTTAATCGTACCAGGCGTGTTTCCCATTCACATCGCGGTGAAGAACAAACTCGAGCCGGTTCTGTGCAAACAGATCCTCGCGAAAGACCCGCACGCGGCGGAGAAGAAGGACAACGACGGCGATTTGCCGTTGCACGTCGCGACCCGGGACGGGAGCTTCGACCTGGTCAAGGCTATTTTGGAAGTCGCGCCGCGCTTGGCGGAAATCGCGACGGAGGAGGATGGCTTGCCCCTGCACGTCGCCGCGCGGCACAGCGCGCCCGCCGCGGTTACCCGGTTGCTGCTACAGACGTACCCTGATGGGGTGCGGAAGGAGGTACGTATTGCGCGTTTCCCAAATCCGTCAACACACTGTTTGCCCATACAAGACGTTAACCATTTTCTTTTCCAAAAACAGGATTCCGAAGGCGAGTTACCGTTACACGCGGTGTGCGCCGCACTTGGCAGCGACGACCTGATGGACGAAACCAGCGAGGCGGAGAACGAAAACGACAAGCGCGATTTCGAAAACGCCAAGGTGTTGTACGACCACTTTCCGGAGGGCGCGTTCCACACGGACTCGCGGGGGAAGATCCCCGCGGAACGGCTGCCGATGTACGACGTGCACAGGATGCTTTCGCGTGACGTGTTCGGCGGGGACACGTGGCGCGGCGAGGGGTGGCGCGTCGTTGCGGCGGGCGACGCCGCTCTCGGAGCGGGCGGCGCGCGGAGTAACGCTGGCGTTACCGGCAATGGCGGGAATCGATCCGGCGCCCCAAACGTCCCGAGTACCACCGCTAACCTGTCCTCGTACACGCAGCACCCTAATCCGCACGCGTCCGGGGCGGCTTTGCTGGTCAGGTACGGCCTTGCGGCTTTCCCAAATCCGACACACACTGTTTTGCCGATTGTCCAGAGTATACTGTTTGTCCATACATCGCCCAATACAAGACTGACACTTTCTTTTATGTATCGTAAGAGTCGCGGCGAACGAAAACGCGGTCGCGGCGATGAGCGCGAGCGAGATCGAGCGCCTGGGCGTGGCGGTGGAAAGAGCGAGGGCCGCGCTTGGCAAGGAAACCTCGCGGCGGCCGTTTGAAGAAACCCTGCTGCAGGAACACGAAGAAGCGGAAAAGAAAGGTACGGCCTTGGGCGGTTCCCAAATCCGTCAACACACTGTTTGCCCATACGAGACTGACCCTTTTCGTGTAACAATCACAGGCGCGCCGTCCTGGATGTGCCCGATCGGGTACGGGCTGTTCCGCGACCCCGTGACCGCGGGGGACGGGATGGTGTACGAGCGCAGTAACATCGTGAAGTGGCAGGAAAAAAGCGGCGCGATTGCGCAACACCAGCCTACGCCTGCGACGCTCGACGGAGGTGCACACCGCACACGAGTGCAGCCGAGCAAACGGAAGTGGAAATCGCCCATGACCGGGTTGCCGTGCGACGACTTCACGCTGGTTGGCGTTTTGGACATCAAAAACGCAATCGACGCGCGGCTCGAAACGATGGTGGCGAAATCGCGAGGCGGTGCGTTTGCAAAAGACAAAGACCAGGGGAAGGGAAAGGGGAAAGGGAAAGACACTGATACTTCCACTGCCGGTGAAGCCACTGCCGGTGAAGCCACGGCGAAACCGGGAAGCAAGGGGACGAAGCGCGGAGGGGGGAAGGACGCGGCGCCTGGGCGCGCGACTCGCGCGCGACGCGGGTGAGCGGTTTTGCTTTTCTACGTAGCGACACGACTTTGTTTTATGCGACGCGACTACGATTGATACGCCGATGTCCGTGTTTTATTCTCTTGTCTGTTATTACCCCTCGGGGCGCCTCACGGTTGCGATGGGCACCGCGGGTCAACCTCCGCTGAACTAAGAATTGTTTGTGTGATGAGTTTCTTCACTCATCGCAATTTGACGCGCGTCAGGGTAAGAGCCGACCATCAGTTCAAAAAAAGAACCTTGGTCGCCCGTCAACCCGTTCGCGGCTAAACTAGCTGCTTTCGCGCCTAGTGCGCTGCTACGGCCGTTACGTGAGACCGGCGTCCGTGAAAAAAAACGAGCGCGCGCGTCCGGACACGTCTCTTGAGTCATTCGTACTCAAGAAACCTCGCCCCGAACCAGAAGGCGGCGCCGCGTGCGTTTCTCGCGAGACGCGGATGAGTTTTTTTACTCATCCGAAATAAAAAATCCTCCTCAAGTTTGGCAATCTTCTGGGTAATTGCCCATACGACTCCGGAACTTTACCTTGTTCGTTGCTCCAAAAAACTTCAACTTGTTCGTTTCAGAATCAAACAGCGTTCACGCCCCCGCGCCCGCCGTGTGCGCTCCCGCGCGACTTCGCCCGGAGCCGCCGCTACCGCCGTCGGACCCTCCGCTGCCGCCGCCGCCGCTGTCGCTCCCGCCGCCGTCTGCGCGCTCGGGGGAGCCGCGTTTCATTCGTTTCGTGCGTCTCGCGTCTTCCCGCGCGTCTTCCGTGTCGCTCGCGTGACGTGTCGTTTGCGGGTGATACGTCTGTGGCTGATGGGTGGGGGCTTCCGCGTGGGGAGGCGTGTCGGTAAGCGGCCTCCGGACGTTACCGGTACCATTCGCCGCCGAATTCGCCGCGTTCGCGCCGCGCATCATCTGCTGCAACAGAAACAGCCCCCCGCGCGCCATGTCCAGCTGGTGTTCGTTCACGCCGTGCGTGGTGGCCATCGGGGCCATCATTCGCTGCATGTTTTGCATCATCGCGGTCGCCGCGACTGGATCGGTGCGCATGGCGTTGGAAAGCGCGTGTAACATCGGGTGCGACGTGTCTTGGTTGGGCAAACCCGCAGACAAGGTTTGGGCTTGCTGCGTCAGCCGCGCCGCCGCCGCCGCCGCCGCGAAACGCGCGGCGACCAAAGCGTCGGTACCGGGGGCGCCGGCGCTGGCGGTACCGACCGAGGTGCGCCCTCCTGGCGTTGTTGTTGTTCCCTGACTGTTTGCCCATAGATGACTGTTTAGCGACGCACCGACTCCCGGCAACACTTGGTGCGACCGCAAACTCGCGCTCGTCAGCGAGCGTTGGCGCTGAAGCGTCACCCCGCCGATGTGCGGCGAGCTGTGTTGGGGACCGGCTCTTTGCGCTTTCGGGCGGCGCAACGTGTCGTCGGCAAGCGGGCCGGGTTCGTTGAAGCGGGGGTCTTTTTGGCGCTTGCCGGCGCGCGAGTCTTGTAGGTGCGCCGGGTTGTTGGGGTTCAAGGTTTCAACGCGTTGTCCACCCACCGGCAAAGCACTGGCACCCGCGCCCGCGCCGAAAAGCGCGGGCGCGGCGCGGTACAAGTCGCCTCGGTCGCGCTTGTGTTGGCTGCGAAAACGTCGATCCCACCCAAGTTGCGACGGGGCCGGCGCCGGTGTCGCGTGTATCCCCATCCCCCCTCGCGGCGGTTTCAGGATGGACAAATCAAGACACACCTGTTCCAGAATGCCGCTCGTCTCGTTGAACGCGTTTACGTCTTCAAGGCCCAGTAAGTGCCTTTCAAGGGCGAGCATGCCTTCCGGGGACTGTTTAACGAAATCCAAAATCGACAGGAGCTCGGAGGTTGTGTTTGGAAGCAAACCGTCCAGCATCAAAACCCGGTTGGCGCTTTGTACCGTGCCTAAATAAAAGAAAGCGTCAGTCTTGTATTGGCAAACAGGGAGGCGGGATTTGGGAAATGCAATACGTACCCAACCTCGGCAACGCGCTCATCGTCACGCTTCTTCGTTCCAAAACGTCCTCAACAACCACCATGGTTTCCCAAGCGACTTGCCGGAGCAACAACAAATCCTGCGCCGCCGCGTCCATGCTCGCGACGAGGACGTGGAACTTTGGGCGGCGCGCGGCGGCGACGGCGGCTGCGGCCGCGCTCGCGGGGTCGCTTGCGTCGCCGCTTCCAGCGCCGCCCGATCTGCCGCCTCCGCTGTCGTCACCCGCGGTGGTGGTCTCGCCAGGCACGGTTCCGCTGCCGCTGCCGCCGCCGCCGGTGTCCGTGGCGACGTCGACGACGTCCCTGTCGCCGCCGCTGCCGACGTCGCCGCTGCCGGCGCCGGCGGCGGCGGCGGCGGCGGGCGAACAGCCGCGAATGGAACCGCCGCCGGCGTTGTCGTTGCCGGCGCTCCCGCTCCCGCTCCCGCCAGAGCCGGTGCCACCCGAGCCGGTCCGCGGTTGCGGCACCGGCGTACCGTTGTGTTCGTGTCCTAGCCCTCCCGTGACTTGGAAGTTCACGGTGAGGCTCTTGCCCTGATTGTAAAAAAAGAAAAGTCAGTCTTGTATGGACAATCAGTCGGAGGAATGTGGTAAATGGGAAATACTTACCGAGCCGCTGCCGCCGGAGGCGCGCATGCCGCCCGACCCGCCTTGGCCGCCGCTTCCGGACCCGTCGCCACTGCCGTCACCGCCACCCGCGTCAGTGGTGGGCCCGGAGTCCGAAACAGGTGAACCCTTCTTGCCCTTCTTGGCGTGCGTGTCAGCTCCAGCTCCAACTCCGGGCACCCGGTCGAACGCGCCCTCCGCGCCGACACCGCGGAAAGGTCGCGCGTCTCGCCGCGTCGCTGATCGTCGGTGACTCCACTCGTGCTCCTGCACGACGTGCCTGGACACGGCGCTGCCGCAGTACTCCACGACGTCCAGTTCCGGGGCGTACCGGGAGAACTCGCAAATCCAGGTTTGGAGCTCCGTCGATGGAACGATCACCAGCGCCGGGGCGTTCCGCGCGCCGAACTCCGAGCGCTGCGCCGCGAGCAACCCTGAGATTGTAAAAAGAAAAGTCAGCCATGTATGGGCAATTAGTTTGTGGAATGTGTTAAATGGGAAATACTTACCAATCGCGGCGGCGCGGCGGCGGGCGCGGTGCTCGGTTCTAGTTTGCCGAGAACCACCCACCCCGGTTTTGCCGTGAATCGAGTCGATAACGCCGGCGAGCACCCCACCGAACGGCGGCGGTGGCGGCTCCGGGTAAACCATCACCACGCCTTCCCGGTGCGCCCACGCGCTGAGGAGCCACCGCACTGCGGGATCGTCCGTTGAGGCGGCGCTGCCCAAGCGGTGCCGCTTACCGGCGCTGTCCTTCGGGACGTTCACCCGCGCCGCTTTCACTGAGATGAATAAAACAAAGTGTCAGTGTTTCGGGCCATGTTCGTAACATGTATGAGCAAACAGTGCACTTGGGATGTGTGTAGTAAACAGTAAATAGTCACGGACGGGGCGGTAAACAGGAAGGCGTGATTTGGGAAACGCAACACGTACCTGCGCCCACAACCGTGTCCGTCGTGTCCGTCACACCGCGCCCGTCCGTGTCGGAAACGTCAGTGGAACCGCAACCGCGGCGACCGATGGGGCTGTTGGTACCCGTGGTACCCGAGTCGTGCGACAAGTGTCTGACCGACGGGTTCGGGTGGCGTACGTGTCCACCTGACCCGTCCCCAACGGCGGTCGATTTATCCTCTGAGCCGGACATCGAACCTCCCGAGCCCCCGGTGGATCCGCCGTCGGTGCTGGTGCCCGCGCGTGAAGATTTGACGAGCGCCACCGCCCGCGCCGCGGCCACGCCGCCGTTCACCGACACATTCAGCGTGTCTTGAAAACTGCTCCTGGTCCATACGCGGTACCGCTCAAGAAGCGCGGGCAAGTCGGGATGCGCGTCGACGTTTTCCCAGGAACACGAGTCGTACGGGAGCCCCCACCACTTGACTAGGACCTTGGTGTTCACGTCGTGATCCGGGAGGGCGGGCGAGGCGGGGAGGGAGCCGAGAGAGTTGTTGGCGGCGCCGTCTGAGCCGCCGCCGGAACCGGCGCCGGACCCGAGCGCGCCTCGTGACCCGCCGCCGCTGTTGTCAGGGTCCTCGCTTCCAGACCGACGCGTGTCCATTTGAGGGTCAATCCCAACACCGCCGCCGCCTCGCCCTCGCGACGCCGCGACGATGCGCTGCGGCGTACTCCAGCGCGTATCCTGATTGAAAAATAAAAAGTGTCAGTCTTGTATGGGCAATCAGTCGGCGGAATATGGTGATTGGGAAATACTTACCGCCAGCAAACGAGGCACCCGGCCGTACTGCAGCACGTACTCTCCAAACTTCGCAGGCGCGAGTTGGTCGAGGTGGTCCTCCGGCATCCACGTGTTGTGCACGTGCGCGTGTCCGATCCACTTCACGAAGTACTCGATGGTTTGAATGTTGGTGTGGTGTGGTGTCGCGTCGCGTGTGTCGCCCAAAGCGACATTCACGGTACCCCCAGCACCCAACGCACACACCTCTTGGTCGCGCTGCACCCTCGCGCCCAGAATAACCTCCACGTGCTTGCCGGAATCAAAAAGCTGATCCACCACGCCGTTGCGGCCGTTCACGACGCTAGGGTATTTAGTCGAGTGCCCGGCGACGCGGTTCGCGGCGCCGGAGCCGTTTCCGTTTTCCGAAAGCAACGCAGCGTTGGACACGATGCCACCGGCCAAAAATATCGACCGGTGTTTGCTTTGCATCAAACTGGTTTGGTTGGCTTGCTTCGCATCGTGCGCGACCGGTCTTGGCGCGCCCCGGTACCCGGGGGGGGGCATGCGCGGTAGGGAGTTCCCGAACCCGCGATGCGCGCCGGCGGCGCCCACAGGGTTCTGTCTTTGGTGTTTCGCAATCAAAGCGTTCGTAGTGTCAGTCGTACGATGCGGAGACGTCGTACGATTCGTACTCCCTGGCATCGCGCCTGCCGCTTCGTTAACGACGGCGCCCAAATCGGCACTTCGCGTTTCGTCAACAGCAACCGACACGACTTTCTTCGTCGCGTCGCCGGCGTCTTCGGGAACGCCGGGAACGCGGACCAGCGCTTTCTCGAGCCCGGGCTTGTTGGTGTCGCTCCCGAGACTGTCTTTCGCAAAGGTGCCATCCTCCCGTGTTCCGCGGGTCGTATCCCGTCTTGTTCTGTTGGCATCCATCGCGGAGAGATTCAACGAAGCCCTGGTTTCCCTCGGCGTCGTCGGGAAAGCATTGGGAGGGTGTGATGGTTTTTCTCGAGCTTGACTCTTCGTCTGTTTCCGCGCCGACGCCAGCGTTTGCTTTTCCGTCTCCTTCGCCTCTCGCTTCGCCAGGTTCTTCGCGGTTCTGCCGCCCGCTCGGACCGCGGCTCGCACCTCCGCGTTCGCGCAATCCGCCTGGTCCGTTTTCCGCGGGAAATCGTGGAAGTCAAACCGCGAGGCCGGCTCCTTAAACGCGGCACCCCGCGCGTCGCGTTTCGGGTTGTCGCCTTTCGGGCAATCGTCGCGTCTCGCGCAATCGTCCGCCCCGCTGCCGTTGCCGCTCCCGCCGTCGTTCTCCCCTCCCCCGCTTCCACTGTTGGTCTTTCGGACGTAAACCTCCATGTCGTGGACGTTGGCGTGCGTCGCCCCTCGCGCAGGTCCCTCCCCGCTCCCTGCGCCACCCATCACCTCTTCAGGAGACGCTTCGCGCGTACGCGTCATTTCGTGCGCTCCATCGTTTCGCTGCGACCCGCTGAACCGCGTCGCGCTGTTGTCCCGCGCCTGGCGCTGGTTCCCGAAAGGCCCGGAACCGCCGGAGGTCTGTTGATACGGTGAAGAGGGGGGGGGAGAAGGGTCAGTGATGCGCAAGGGTGGTGACGAGACGTACGCGCGGCACCTCGCGCGCGTCCCCCGGGCGGCGTCGCGCCACTAAAGAAACGTTTCTAGAAACAAAAAAGAGATTCGGCGCGACCGCGCACCTCCTTGTCCCCGCCGCTCCCGCCGCCCTCCCCCCCCGACCCGGCGTCTCCGGAGTTGGCGGACAGGCCGTCCTTGTGTTCCCCCTGTTCCATGACAGGGGCGGGGGTGCGCGGTTACGGGTACTACCGCGAACGCGCGCGCACGCCGCGAATGAAGCGGGTAAGGCAAACGCGGTGCTGCCGCAAAAAGCGAAAAAGCGAAAGCTGACGAGGACGCGCGGCGACCGCGCATTTCCCGCGAACGGGGAGGATCATGTTTCCAGAAGGCTCCAAAAGAAGGCACACGTTTTATTTTTTGATTCGAAAACGACGGTCTGGTGCTACCGTATTAACCCCGCCCGAAACGCGATCCGAGCGCGCGCTTTGAAAATAAAATTGACCCGCAGGTTGAGCGGTGAGGTAAGACAGACGTGCTGCGATTGAAATGACGCAGCGTAAGGCGATTGAACGGGTTTGAAAGGGTGAAACTTATTGCGTTTGCGTTGTTTTTGGCTTTTTGCAGACCCCAATCTTCATTAATGAGATTCTCTCGCCTCCCTTGCAAAAATAAACGTCCCCCCCGCCCCGTTGGCTCTGCCGATCAACGTGTCGTGGTCCAGGTACGTGATGTGGTACGACCCTACTGGGGCTCCTCCTCCTTTTTTTCGGTTTGAGTCACCGTCGCGCCCGATGGCGACCGCGTCGCCCAAATTCACCATCACGTCAAACTCCCGTAGCGCTAGTAAGATTTGATGGTTAATCCCTCCCCGCGGTAACAGCGCCGGGGCAACCAAAGTCTCAACCAGGTCCGAGATTTTCAGCTCCGTCAGCCTGGCGGAGTTGAAGGTCAAGGCTAAGGTCCGGCCGTTTGTTTTGCCACCCATGACGGAAAAGTTGGCGTCCACTTTCAGCGCGACACCGCCGCCCGCATCGTTTGCTGTTGCGTTGTTTTGTCCGCCTCGCGTCGCCGGCTGCGTCGTGCCGAAAACCCCGATTCTGATTTCGTTTGTTATTTTGCCATCCACGGTGAAGCTCTGGGTGATGTCGCCTATTTCCAGCAAACCGAACGAGCGCCGCGCCAGTTGCAGCACACTCAAAACGTCGCCTGCATTGGTCCAAATCAGCCGCCACTTCCCCGCGAGGAGATTTAAATTTAATCCGGAACGAGTTTTGGACGCCCCATCTGCATCGGTCGTCGCGCCCGTACCGTCCGCCGCCGCCTCCCATTCCCCGTCCGTCGCCCTTAAAACCGTGGTGAACCGTTCAAGCGCGACTTGCGCCTCCTCCACCGCCGCGCGCTCGCTGTGACTGGCGACGCTTCCCCGGAACGTCCCAGAGCACGCCTCGGACAACGTTTGTTTCGCGCAGAGAAGCTGCTCGGTTTTTGTCGATGACGTCGCCGTCGCGTTTGCGGTCGCGGCCAGCACGGCACCGCGACGCACCGGTCGCCGGCAATGAGTGCGTCCACTGTTGGGACCTCGAATGCGGTGCGTGCATGTGCCACGCGCAGCCGCCAACGCGGGCGAAGAAACCGGAGACATACCAGCGGCTGGACGACGCGCAGCCACGAGTGGCGTCACGACCAGACACGTCGATCATATACCGTTCCTCGGACCGCCACTCAAAAAGAACAGCACGAAAAACGCGTTCCGCCAAAACGCAGATGCGCGAGCTCCGACCTCCTCCCGGCGGTGCTGTGGCGACCATCGGCCCGGTATCCGTCGCGTTCGCGGTCGCGCTCGGGTACTTCGCGTACCGCGTGCACTACAGCAGCGCGAACGTTGGGAGCAGCGCGAACGCGACGAAAACCGCGCCGTGGTGGAAACCGAGCAACTGATTTTGTGTGGCAGCCAAAAAAACACCAGTCAGAAATCTTCGTCACTCCGCGACCCGCGCGTTCGCGTGTGTGGCTCCGCATTCGCGGCCGTGACCGTGACTTCCACTCGCGAGGCCACGCGGCGCGTCGCGGCCATGCGCGCGTTCGCGACGCGCCCGCGTGTGGTTGTTCACGCGGACACAAAGTGTGCCCACCGACGCGAGACGATGTCGATGTCGCCGATGTCGCGAGACGTATCCGCCGCCGCCGTGCCCCATCGCGGCGGGTGTCGCGTCTTCGGGTTCCCGGGGTCAGCGCACCGCCTGGCGCGCCACGTCGTGCCGCGGACGCGCCAGCGAGGCTTCGCGGCGTCGTCGGGGCCGGGGCCGGGGCCGGGAGGGACGACCACCCGTGATGGCGAGGAGGTGTGTTCGTCATCGCCTTCCGTTGCCTCGGCTGCCCCTGTGGGTGGTGGTTCCGACACAAACCACACAAACCAAAGCGGTTTCGGGTTTGGCCGGTCGCCGTTGTCCCCGACAAGGTTCACATCAAAGGGCACCATACACGTGGACAAAAGCACGCTAATTCTTGGTATAGAGACCTCGTGTGATGACACCGCGGTCGCGGTGATCACCGGGACCGGTGCCGTGCTCGGCGAAGCCATCGCGAAACAAGACGAGATCCACGCGCAGTGGGGCGGCGTGGTGCCGAACTTGGGTACGTGTCGGGCCTTTCCCAAATCCCTCCGACCATTTATCGCCCCTCTCTTGACGTCCACTAGTCATTAAAAGGAAGCATACTACATACAGCGCACAAGTGCACTGTTTGCCCATACAGTACACTCAAGACTGACACTTTCTTTTATTTATCTCAGCTCGCGCGGCGCACGAAGACGCCATCGACGACGTGGTGCGGCGAGCGCTTGCGAACGCGGGCGTCGCGGAACACGAACTAACCGCGGTCGCGGTGACCGTCGGCCCCGGGTTGGTGATGTGTCTGAGAGTCGGGGTCACGAAAGCGCAGAGTATTTGCGCCGTACACGACATCCCCATCATACCGGTGCACCACATGGAAGCGCACGCGTTGGTGGCGCGGGTTGGTAGTGGGAGGGATCGGTGGATGGATGGACACACGGAAGACGAGAACCGTAACCGTAACCGCGACGGTACTCAAACAGACGGGGACCGTAACCGTAACCGCGACGGAACTACTTCAACACGTTCAAGCGAGGAAAGTAACGGCGACGGAACTTCGATGGAAGACACGGAAAGTGCGCCTACGGCTAGTTTCCCGTTCCTCGCGTTGCTCGTGTCGGGCGGGCACAACCAGCTCCTCCTCGCCACGAACGTTGGTGAGTACAAAATCCTAGGCACCACCTTGGACGACGCCCTTGGCGAGGCTTATGACAAAACCGCGCGGTTGTTGGGTCTGGACGTGGGCGGCGGCGGCGGGCCGGCGCTTGAACAGTTGGCGAGAAAAGGAAACCCGAAAGCGTACCGGTTCCCCATACCTCTGCGAAAACGCAAGGACTGCGACTTTTCGTACGCGGGTTTGAAAACCGCGGTGCGCTTGGCCATTGAAAGGGACTTGGGGAAGGGGAACACGGACGCGTTCAGTAAGGTTCAGGGGGGGGGGTTGGCGGAGACTGACACGGACCGTGAACACGACGCTTCGCGCGAAACAATCGAAACAAACCCGTTCTCGCCGGAAGAGTTAGCCGAAAGAAACCAGATAAAAGCCGACATCGCCGCGTCGTTCCAGTTCGCCGCGGTGACGCACCTGGAGGAGCGCACGCGACGGGCGGTGGGGTGGGCGCGAGAGAGCTTGCGGGAACAGGCGGAGTCGCGGTCGCAATCAGAATCACATCCTGATATTTCGTGTCTCGTCGTGGCGGGCGGCGTCGCGGCGAACGAGGTTGTTCGGAAAACCCTAGCGTCCGTCGCTAAGGAAGCGGGCGTCCCGCTAGTCACACCACCACAGAGGTGGTGCACGGACAACGGCGTGATGGTGGCGTGGGTGGGGGTGGAGCGGTGGCGACTTGGCTTGGCGGAGGAAGCCCCGACGCTCTCGCAAATCGCCGAGCCCGAGGTTGTTGACCCGTCGAGCGACAAAAAACAACAACGACGAGACGTCCCGCTGCTCCCACGGTGGCCACTAGGTTTAAAGGACGCGCGCGCCACGGGGGACGTGAAGAGCTCGAAAACAGCCAAAGTGGCGCCGCCGTTGCGGGGAGCGCGACGGTGAGTAAAAAAATAGATATCGAAAATATCGCCTCCCGATCAAACGCAGTTGCCTTTCAATCGATGCGTAGATGGCTTTCCTTTCACACCAGACAGCACTCTTCTACGGTCGAACTACCGCTGAAACGTGTTTTTGCCGTTTTTTTTTTCAACTCCGTTGCAACAGTTGCCGTCGAAGAGCCGTAGCTTTTTGGCCTGCTTCCGCGTCTCAGATCCCCACGCGTACTTCGGACCGCGCCCACGCACGGTACGAACAAGAAGTGCTGTTGAACCGCGCGACGTATCGCACGCGCTTGAAACTCCGCGCACCGCACGCGCGCAAGGCCATCACCGAGCGCCGCACCATCCGCGTCGCCCACACGCTGTGAATCGCGTCACAACGGATCCCGGGAAACAGCTTTCTGCTCGTCGCCATGCCGGCCGTTCCCAAGGCGGGCGCCGGGGCGCCCAAGCGCGCTCCCGCGGCTCCCGCGATCGTGGAGGATCTCTCCACGCTCGTGCCGTGCCCCGTGATCACCGCGCACCCCAACGGGTTCGTGGAAAGAACCGAGCCCGAGCGCGAGACGCACGAAGTTCGGTGCGTCCCCGACCACGACAACGAGTTTTTGCAATCCCGACAACGGCACATCGCGCGTGGGGACGTCGTCCCCGTTGGTGTGCCGCGCTTTCCGTGCCGCAAGCTTTTTTCACAATCTCGTATCCGCACCAACTCGGTTGGCACACGCCCGAGTATCGCCGCGCAATCCCGACCGATACGCGTCCGCGCGCGCCCCCGCGAGGCACACCCACGACCAAATCGTGGCTCCAGCTGGGATCGTAGAGAAACGGATGTCAGCCCAACGAAAACCTCAATTTCTAAATACATGCGACTAATTACCCACTGACGTCAATGTGTTTTCTACAAAATTCCTCCGTTTTCTCTCCAAATTTCTTTCAACAAACAGCGCCTACAAGCTCGGCAAGAAGAAGCGCTCGTACAACCAAGTCGAGTTGAGTTTTGACAAGGCGAGTGTTGGAGGGGTTGTTAACTCCAACGAGCGCAGCGTTGATGACACCGCGCTGGCGATTTACGAAGCCACCGAACGGAGTTTTTCCCTGGACGTCCCGAAGGAGATGCGGGACAGCGCTTTGGAGTACGAGCTGAAACTTTACAACGGCGAATCGGTGCGCGCGCTTATTTACCTGGTGTACGCGGAGCCTCTTTCCAACTTGACCGGGAACGGGCCTGTTATTCAAACCGGCACCGGATTGCCGCCGACCGACAACAAGCCCGCCGTCGGTGTGAACGGCCGGGTCCTTATCGATCAAGCAAGTGGCAACTCCTGGCTGCCCGTCACGCGCAGGCGGTGCGCGAAAGGGTGCCAAGGCCCCATTTTGTCCGCGATCCAGCGCTTCGGAAAACAGGGCCGGACCCAGAAAGGCGGCGCCAGTAAGGCCGAACCCGCCGCGGCAGCGAAACTGGTCGAGGCCGGGGACAAGTGGAAAGACGCGCGGAACTTGTTCATCTCAATCGACGAAGCATCCAACCACGTCAACGCGTTCGGGCCGAACAAGTGCAAGGTGTTCAGGTAAGGAGATGAAGATGACCTCCAAAAAGAGAAAAAAGAACGGTCTTCATTTCTCTCCGACCGTTTTTTTTGCCGTCGTCCTCCTTTTCCCCTGCTGACTCTCTTCCCACCTTCTCCCCTCCCCTCCCACTCCACAACAACAGGCTTTTGTTCGGCATCTTCTCCGAGGACGGCGACACGGTGTTGGGAAGCGGGGTTTCCGGGCCCATCCGGGTGTTGGCGAACAACGACGTACCCAAGGGCGCCGCGTGCCTGCGGATCCGGTGTTCCCTGGGAGGTGAGTTTTTTTCTTTTTTGAGGCCTCATCTTTTTTCAAATCGGCGCGCGAAATCAATCGGTCCCACCGACCAAGTTTCGGGACTCGGGCTGTATCAATTCCCCATCGTCCGGTCAATATTCAGGTCCCAACTGGTTTGAAACCACGTGGTGTGATTCCCCTGCCCGCCCCCGGGCGCCCCCGGCCAAGTCCCCGACCGCCCCAACCTACGATTTCTCTGGTTTTTCAGTTCGGAAACGCACCTCAACTGACAGTCCCGTCGCGTGTCTTTTTTATACCTCCCCTCGCAGCGGACTGGAAGGGCTGGAAAAGCCCGGTCGCAACTGGGCTTGCTCGCGCCAGCGCGCCTCCCCAAACCGGGCCGCACGTGCACGGCGACAAACGAACTAGCCAAGGCGGCAGGGAGACGTACAACGCCAAAACCGGCGGCAAGCGCGTTTCGCACGGCGCGCGGGTTTCACCCGCGAAGCGCGCTCGGCAGGCCGACCCGAAAGCCGGAGGCGACGATTTGTTCACCGGCTTCGACGTTACGAACGGGCCTTCGTACGAGTACCAGGGTGGGTTCAAGGACCTTTCCGGAGGTGGCAACGCGGCGGACGGTTTGCAAAACTCGGTAGAATCGCCGGATGGCGAAAAGAACCGGTTCGCGGACGTGTTCACCACGCCCGGCGATTTCGTTTCGCACCCGAACGCCGGCGGCGGACTAAACGGACTCGTGTTCAACGGCCTTCCTGGTCTCGGAAACGACCGGCCCGGGTTGGGGCAATTCGGGTTGCCTTTGATGGACAACGCCGGCGGGGGCACGCGAGTCGGAGGGGTCCCGAGCGATACCCTCGCGTCGCCGCCGGTGTACACGCCCGGGTCAAACGGGAAGAAGGGGACGCCGGCGGGTCTGGCGGCGAACGCGAAACGCGTCTCCGGCTTCTCGCCCATGCGCAACGCCGGGCCGGGCGGCGGCGCGCACCTCAACTCCGCGGGGGCGAGCTTGGGGTCGCTTGGTTCCCTGGGGAGCCTTGGCAGCGCGTTCAAGCAAAGCCCGCGAAGCGTGGCGAACAACAAAACGAGGTCGCGATCGGGCGTCGGGCCCGGCGGCGTCGAAGTCGCGGCGAAGGGAAAAACCGAGCGGCGCAAAACCGTCGTCGCTGACGTCGGGGTCAACGCGACGACCCAGGCGAAATCGCCCGCCGCGGCCGTTGCCTTGCCGGACGCGCAATCGCCCGTCGTTCATATGCCCATGGCGATTGACGAGCCAGTCGAAAAACACACCAACGACAGCCGGGACGTTTCTTTCAAAACCACCACGCAAAAGGCGCGACAAAACACGGTCCTGTCGCCGCATTCGTGGCTGCTCTCCGTGCTCGGGTCGGGCGCGCGCGACGGCGCCGCGGCGCGAGCCGCCGCCGCGTCGGTGCCCTGTGAGGACGCCTTTGCGTTCAACGAAGACACGAACAACGTGGGGAACAAATCCGCCTCGCCAAACACCGTGATGGCGGGAGGCAGCGTGATGGGCAGCGTCGCGCCCGCCACCGCCGCCGCGCACGCGGACGCCGCGGCGATGCCCCCCCCCGCCGCGCTTCCCACCGCGCTGGCGCACACCGTGGGCGGCGGCGTGGCTGGCGCTGCTCGGCTGGAGGACACCGCCCACGCCGGCGCCGCCGCCGTGGCGAACCGCCGGCTGATGGACACCGCCTTTGCGTTTGGCGCCGGCGACGGCGTTTTGGCGGGCGACGGCGGTTTGTCGCGCGGCGCGCTTCTGAACACCGGCGACCGCTCGCCCGACGGTTTGGCGCCGACGCGCCTGCTGTTCTCCCCCCTCACCGGGGTCAAGCACGCGTCGCGGTTCATGGACGAGAACGACGAAACCCTGCGGGGCGCCGCGAGGAAGCTCTCCTCGGACGCGCCGTGGATGTCCCCCGGCGAGGTGGACAGAAGGAACGCGGCGGTGGCGAACCGTTTGTCCCTCGCCGGCGACCCCATGGTTGTTTGCGCTGGCAAAGACCAACCGATTTACAACGGTCATAAAGACGGACCGACCTACGCCAGGAAGGACCACTCCCTCGCGTCAATCACCGACCGCATCGTGGGCGAGTTCGACGTGTTGAACACGGACGCGGTTGGCGGCGGCAGCGCGGTGGTGATGAAGGGCGCCGACGGGCTACAAGTCACCGGCTCCACCGCGCCGTGGCACGGCAACGTCCCAATCGACGCCCTCGCCGAGCGCCTCGGGGTGAAGCGCCGAAGACTTTACGACGTGATGAACGTGTTGGAAGCCGTGGGGGTCACGGAGCGCATAAGCAAAGGCGCTTGTAAGTGGCACGGCTCGGAACGCGTGGAGGCTTCGTTGGCGTTGCTGATGGGCAGCGCCGTGGAGGATGCCGGCGAGGCGGGACAGGGAGACGCGAGCTCGCTGAAAAGTTTGGCGAGCCGGTTGATGCAGCACGTGGGGGTGACTTCTGGTGGTGAGCCCGTGTCGTTCGATATGTGCGCGGCGGCGATGCGCCTAGGGGGGGTTCCCGCGCCGGACGCGCCCGGCGCGAACGGAACGGGCGCGCTCGCCGGAGCCGCGCGGCGGCTACACGACGTCGCCTCGGTTCTGATTCGAATCGGGGTGTTGGCGTTCGTGGAGCACGAAGGTACGGCCTTGGGGCTTTCCCAAATCCAGGCACACTGTGGAGGCCCGATTACGGGTGACTGTTTGCTCAGGCCACGCGGTCCGAAAGACTGACACTTTCTTTTATTCATCTCAGGGAAGCAGAAAGGCCGGGGGGACTTGCGATGGCTGGGCGTCGGGAACGTCATGGCGCGCCTCGCGGAGGGCGCCGCCGGGGCGGTGGTGGAGAAAGGGTACGGCGCGGGCGCGGCGGCGGCGGCGGCGAGGGAACCGGCTGTCGGTGCGACGTTGGACAGGACGCAGACTACTGCCAACGGTGGCGGCAACACCAACAACTACTACTCGCAGCAACGGCAGTTCCTCAACTCAACTCAGTTCCCGCAGTTCGACGCGCAGTCCAAACTACCGCTGGACGCGTACGGCAAGGCCTACGGCGGTTCCGTCGCGCCCGACCCTTCGGCGGCGGCGAAGCAAGCGTCGCGGCTGAGCAGTTTCTTCCAAAGGGCGCCTCTTGGCGTGCACTTAGCACACGGGCAGGTGCCTGCTGGCGCGAACCTGACTGACAACTCCGTGGGCGGTACGTCAGGCAAAAACGGCCACGACGCTACCCGGCGCCCGAGCGTTTCCTTCCACGGCAACGCGCAACGGCGCTCGTCGCTGTTCTCGCCGGCGCCTGGTTTGACCGCGACACGAAAAGAGAGTGTCCACGTGAACGATGACCAAACCGCAGTGCATGCGGCTGCTTTGATGCGGTCACCGGAGTGGATCGCCCAGCTGTCAATGGCCACGATGGGCGCGCCAATCATGCACGCGCCGTCGCCGGCCGGAGTGGCGGGCGGCGCCGCGCACTGGGCGTCGCCCGCTACCGTCGCGCCGTTGCAGGCGCTGTACGCCTGGTACAGCGGAAACGCCAACGGAAACGCGGGGAAGACCAACGGCCACGGGTTTGGGAACCGGCGGACGAGCGGCTGCGAGCTTCGGGACGTACACGCCTCGGGAGGTGCTGCAGTGTCCGGGCTGTCAGGGTTGAGCTCATTGTTCGACGGCAATTCGCCCGCCGAGATGGAAGCCGCGATGCACCGAGAAACCATGCATGCGGCGGCGGCGGCGGCGGTGCAGATGGCGATGGGCGGCGTGGCGGCGCGTGACGCCGTGGATCCCGCGGTTTTCGCCAAGGCACAGGAACGCGCGCTCGCGCTGCACGGCATGGCGGAATCGAGCAGGCGGGGGTAAGCCCGGGACCACCGCGAATCGGGAAGACGATCGATAAGGACACGCGCGGCGCCAAAGAATAAAACAAGTTTTCAATAGTCATTCACCTTTTCCATCGTCACTCCGCCGGACATCCAACGTTTCTCGCCCACGGAAAACCTCGGGCAACACGTTTCCCTGAAGGAAACCATCTAAACTGGTGGACAACTTGCGCGTGGTGTTGTGTTGTTGAATGTCGACGAGCACGTCTGACGAGGGCAGAGACGCAAATAAAGTTTCGCGTTGACGTGAGTGACGCGCCGAACGCGACGAAGAGCACACCAACCTCCGCGCACTTCTTGTTGGAATTAGTTTGTTACACACGCGAAGCGTTTCGCCTTCGCGTCATCTACTCTCTACCAGTGTTTACCATAAACATCTACACAAATTAGTTCCTCGGTAGTATTACTGCCGAGGATCACTACTCAGGACAATATTATCCGCCGCGTGAACAGTCACTCGTCGCGTTACACGAAACCGCGAACAAGTACTTTATTGTTCACGTTACACAAAACTGTAAACAATTAAAACCCGTCCACAAAACCCGCACACGGTTTACTTGTCCACGTTCGCGATGTTGACGCGCAGCACGCGGCCGTCCACGTCCTGGCCGTTGAGTTGACGCACGACTTCCTCCGCCTCTTCCGTGGTGGCCATGGTGACGAACCCGAACCCTCTGCTGCGTCCGGTTTCGCGGTCGGTGATCAAACGGCTGTCCTCCACCACCCCGAACTCGCCGCAAAGGTCCTGCAAATCAAGGTGGTCCATGCCCCACGAAAGGTTGCCGAAGTAGATTTTGCGCGCGTCGAACTCAAAGCTCTTCTCGCCGCGATCCGGGCGGGGCGCGCGCTCGGGGCGGTCACCGCGCGCGACGGAGATGTTCACGCGCAGAGGGCGGCCGTCGATGTCCTGTTTTTGGTGTCCGATGGGGGGGGGAGGGAAGGTGGGTTAACGAGGTATTAACCGTACGAGAGGACGAGGTGCGAGGCGAGCTCGTTGCGCTTCCATGAACAATTCTTTCATGGATAAACTTGTCACACTTACGCTTTTCTGCGACTGATTTGTCGACTAAAATCGTGCCAAAAAATCGCCTCTCCTCGCCCGCCACGTCGAAAGAGGTCGTGTTCGGATCGGGGCAACGGTGATTCGCGATTGGGGGGGGGGTACGCACCATGCCGTCCAGGGCCGCGATGGCCTTGTCCGCCTCAGCTTGGTTCGTCAGGGTGACGAACCCGAATCCGCGGCTGCGGCCGGATTCGTTGTCCTTCACCACGGTCATGTCGCTCGCGGAGAAGTCCGCGAACATGTCCCCGAGGGAGGCGTCGTCGACGCCCCATGAAAGGTTCCCGACGTACAGCTTGACCGGGCCTTCCGTGGCACCGGCGGAGTCGCCACCCTCTTCGTCCATGGACATGGCGGTGAAGTGGAACGCGCGCACGACAGTGGCCCTGGATTGCGCGACGCCGGAAACGGCGAGGCCGCCGAAGGAACGCGCGGGCACCACGACGCGCGCGAAAGCCGGGACACTGCTGCGCGACGCGTTGCACACCGCCGCTTTCGCGGCGCGGCCGCCAACCGACGCGGTGATGGGGTTGGTGAGAAGGGCGCGAGCGTTCGTGAGCGTGAAGGCAGCCATTTTCCTGGACATAAAGTGGCACGCGGGGGTGTCCGAAGCACGGGTTTGAAACGCGAGCGTGTGGCGCGACGCGGTGTGCCGCGGGACGCGCTCGATCGGCGCGCCGAGTGGCGGCAAATTCGCCGAATCGCGACAACCATCCGTGCCGCCATCGAAAATGCAGCAGGTGCTGGGTATCCGACGTGGCGTTCGACAGTCAGTTGATCGTAAAACACACACCAGTTGCGTTTCAACACGGAGATGGTGAAACCGATGAGACGGTTTTTCATACGCAAGATTGAAAGGCAAAAACGTAAAATCGAGTGCATTGAACACGTCTCGCACCGATACCTCCCTCAATCCTACACCTAATACACCCACCTACCCCTCCCTCGCCAAGCGCACGTCCTCCAAACCGTGGCACCCCATCGGAAACTTCTGAAGCGCGCGCACGCCCGTGTTGAACGTGGTCGCCATGAGCGCCATGAGCTCCAGGCCGTTTTGCGTGACGACCTCGCCGGCTTGGAGTTTGTACCCCGCGTCCGGGTCCCACGCGGGCGGCAACGGCTGTTCGCCGAGAACCGTGAAGTAGCTGTGAAAGGAAAGTGGTTAACGTCTTGTAAGCCCTATAACTACGCGCGGACAATCGGCAAACGTAGGTGTGGCGGATTTGGGAAATGCAAATACGTACCTGGTACTCCCCTCGCCGCCCCGGAAACTCCGTTTGTCGAACCTCCAAAGCTCGTTTTTCTTGGAATCCGATAAAATAGGACTCCAGGTGTAGTGCATCAAACACCCTTTCCCCAAATCCGTATCCGCGGGGGGCTGGACCATGAGTTTGTTCAGGGGCACCGGTGGGTAATGCACTTCGATGTAAAAAAGAAGTGTCAGTCTTGTATATCGCGATGTATGGACAAACAGTCAGGGCAGAGGGAAGACGTCCCTTCTGGTACGAGTATATCGCGATGTATGGACACACAGTCAGGGCAGAGGTTATAGTCCCTTCTGGTACGAGTATGGGCAATCAGTCCGCGCGGAACGTGGTGATTGGGAAAGCCCCGCACCTGTCAAGCCGACTTTCGCCGCGGCGAAGTCAAACGCGTACATATCCCTCACCCACCCGAACACGTTCTTCACGGTAACGTCCGTTTCCCCGAACTCCACCAGGTCCGCCCACACTGTTGCCACCTTGGAAAGGTCGTCACTGTGCACAACCTGCGGGGCATTTCCGGATTGCGGGACGCGTTTCAAGTCGGGCCAGTCTTTAGGATCGGCGCCCCAGGTAGCTTCCGCGAGCTTTTCGGACGCCGGCGCCGCGTCTTTGTGCCACGGGATGATGTACCCGAACAGAAAGCCGTATGTGTGTCCTTTTGCTAACAGCACAGAGCGAGGGGGTGACCTTACGAGCAGGTAATCCGCTTCCGCCATCAACACGTGCGAACACTTTTTCGAATCCGCCAATTGACTCCACTCCGCGATGGCGCGCGCTCGGTCTTTAACCGCGTAGTCGCAACCCTCGTCGCACTCCTTGTGCGTCGGAGTGATTCGGATCGTCGGGACTTCGTTCATCAGCTCGTCGTTTTTCGTGCGATGAAGCACTCTGGTGAAGTGCTTTAAAGGAGACCCAGGCTCGCCTGACGCGCGCAACCAGGTTTGGAAGAAAACCCGGGTTTGCCAGTTCATGTACGGCTGGCCGTTGGACGTGATCATGGTGTGCAAACAAGTCGGAGGGTGTTTTGCGTCCGTACTGCTCGCTCCTACACTCGCGCCAACATACCTGGGTTGCTCCGGCCACACCGCGCCCGCGGTCATTACGATTCCCGGCCGTCGGTCCAGGGGCTGGTACGCGGTGTCCCCTTTCTTCAAAAAACAAGCGCGCGTCGTGGGTGACCACGTCCACAAGTTACACTTGTCCGCCCCCAAGTCTTTGCACGCCTGGCAACACAGACTCGAGGTTTCTTTTTGGTTGTTCAGCCCGTTCGCGACGCCGTCCGTGAGTTCAGCCCACACGTCCGCGTTTTCCACGACGTGACAGGTATCCTCGGCGGGTTCGCGGATACCAGCGTCGTCGTTTACGTTTACTTCGTTCCCGCTTTCGTCGCCGTCATTCGCGACACCGGAGCTCACCTCGAACCCATCTCGGCGAGCATTTGAGCTACCACCCGAAATTGATCGTGGTGTGTGCTGAAGCGGACGTGCCGTCTCTGCTCCCAAACCGTGGTGCATTCGCGTTTCGCGTTCGTAGCGACGCGTCGTAGCGCCCTTTCTGTCGTCAGCGTCACCAAAACCACTCTCACGATGTCGGCCCTTTTCGTCCCACCGGTCCCCCACGTGTTTGAAGTGCGTCTCTCTTTTCGTGAACTCGCCGCCGTGTCCCCCGCCGAACACGTCATCCCGTGCGCCGCCGCCGCGCAGCGCTTGCGTCGTCGCTGTGGGAGGAGGTGGAGGTAATCAGAGATCGATGCAGGTACCGCGACAGATCAGATTGCGGGCCGCGGGAGATTCCGTGTATCGCAAACGCACCATAACCAAGCGCCCCTAAAACGCCGCACAGCGCATAGACCGCGAGTCGCTTACGCCGTTGCCTCGCCGCACCGAGAGGCGCCATGTCGCGCCGCGCCCGAGGCTGTGACGACGCGAGAGAGCCGATGACGAGCAGGTGAATACAAAATGAGGCGGAATCTTGTGGAGCCGGGAAGAGGGAGCGATAGGAAAGTGCGACGAATGTGCGACGACGGCGTTGACGAGTACTATTACCTTCTCGCTGGACCCTACCCTCAGTCTCGCTTTGTCGAGCCCGGCTGCGGCACGACAAGGGCTTTGACGAGCATCCCCAGCCCTCTGCTCTTGTGAAACGCGTTCAGTCCAAAAAACGTGTGGCAAAGCGCTTTGCAAAACGCGAACGCGTTTGTTCGCACCGGGTACTGAAGCGGAGGTGGGATGTCCGTTTTGAGGAACGGGACGTTGTCCACCACCACGCTTTTTATGTGGCAGCACCCTCGGAGGCCTTCGATTCCCGCGAACCGGTCGAACCCGGATTCTTTGACGCCTGGTTGCGGAAAAGAAGACGGGAAACGTTTGCACGGGTTGTGTCAGGAGTAAGTGTCAGTCTTTCGTGACGTGCGTCACGTAATCACGGGCGGACAACCGGCAAACGTCGCGTCTGGATTTGGGAAAGCCCCAAGGCCGTACCTCCAAAGGGTAGGCTCTGCGCCATGTACGTGGCGCAAAAGTCGTTGATCGTGGTCATACCGGCGTTGAGTTGTTTGCCAAGGTTCAGGGCTGTTTTTCGGGTACCGAACACGTTGCTCCCCAAACCGAACTCGCAGTCGTTCGCGAGCGCGACGGCTTCCGCTTCGGTTTCGAACTTAACCACCGCCAAAACGGGGCCGAACACCTCTTCCTTCATGATGCGCATGACGTGTGTCACGCCGACCAACACCGTGGGGGGGTAGAACTGGCCGCTACTCTCGGTCGGGTCGGGAAGGAACCCGCCTCGAAGCACGGTGGCGCCTTTTTCCACCGCGTCCGTGACCAACGAATGCACGTAAGCAGCCTGGTTGGGCATGCACATGGCGCCGCAATCAACGCCAGGTGATAGCGCCCAGCCTTGCCTTAGTTGGTTCGCCGCGAGCATAACCTTTTCCACGAACGAATCGTGGATTTTCGATTGCACGTAAAACCGCTCCGCCCCCGCGCAGTTCTGCCCGCAGCTCTGGAACGCGCCTCTTAGGGCCATGGGGACGCACTGGGTTAAATTAGCGCTGTTCAGCACGATGAACGGGTCCTTGCCTCCCAGTTCCAAAACGACGGGGGTCAGGGTATCCGCCGCGGCGCGCATCACGGCCCGGCCCACGGACGTGCTTCCCACGAAAACAACCTTGTCCGTTCCCCCCGTTACGATGGCGTTACCCGCCTCGGCGTAACCGTGCACGATCTGCACCAAATCCGCGGGCGCGCCCACCGCCTGCAAACACGCCTTGATCGCCCTTTCGTAGTACAAACTCGACCAGGACGCGTACTCGCTGACCTTCACCACCAAAGCGTTGCCCGCGAACACGTTCGCCAGCAAAGGGTTGAACACGTTGTGGAACTGGCAATTGTAACAGAAAAGGGTCAGTCGCGCGAGTCCACGGGTGTGCTGTACGGGGGATTGGGGTCCTCCGTAATCGAGCCGAACAGTGCGTTTGTGCTGTATGTAGCAGTTGCAGTAATACTACATACATCACGAGTACTGGCAACTGCTACACACGGCACGAGTAGTGCACTCAAAGAGGGGCTGTAAACAGTGTTGAAATTTGGGAAATAACACGCACCGGGTAGTTCCACGGCACGATGGCGCCCATCACGCCAACCGGGCGGTACTCCACAGTGGCTTTTTTGTAGAACATCATACGCCCCGGGGTTCTACGTTCAGGCGACAGCCACTTCTGCCCGTCGCGTAGGAGCCACTTGATTTTCTCAAGCGTCACGAGAATTTCGCCGAAAGCGGCGTCCACCAACGGCTTGCCGCTATCGCGCGCGCTGACTTTGCAGATGTCATCCTGGTTATCCAAGATGAATCGGGCGATGACTTTTAGTAGTAACTTGCGTTGTTTCCAGCTGCTCTTTTTCCACTGCGCTTGCGCTACCTTGGCCTTACCGATAATTGTTTTGACCTCATCCGCGGACATGGCTTTCATGTCAGGCCCGAGCATCTCTAAAGTCCCGGGGTCGTAGCACGGAATCGTGTCAGGTCCGAATTTCGTGCCAACTTTCCACTTCTTGCCGGGGATGCCTTTCCTTTCTTGTTCCGTCAACTGGACGGAAATTTTGGGCACCGCGGGTTCCAGGAGGAACGCGATTAGCACGTACGCCGACACGAGCGCGACTAAGCACGCAAACAGCGCCTTTTTGTCCTGCGCCATTACCCAGGTGAAGCTTTCGGTCACGAGGTGCGCGAATTTCTCCACGATCGCTACCGCTTGGGGAGGAACCGAGGACGCCATCGCCTCTAGCGCGGAGACAGGAGGAGGAACTTTGGCTTTGGCCATCGCGGCAACACGTGTCTTCCACAGGCACGCGCTCCAGGGGAGGGACTCGAATACAAGAAAAGACGCGCCGACGTAGTAGGCGCGCGCTTTGAACTGACGATCGGATCGCGCCAGTTGGCGAAAAAGGTTTGCTTGCTGCTTCTCTTCAAATCGATGTGCTGCTGTTTTCTCTCACCACGGTCATCACGTCTCCGCGCGCGCGGAGACGTCGCGTCGCTTTGGCGGCGGTTCTGCACCGCGATGTCCGGTTTGTTGCAGGCGTGCGCTGCGTGCGCGGGGCTGTACTTCACCGCGGTCCTTGTCGTGGTGCTCCCGAATTTCACCCGGTTGTTCGCGTTACGGTTCGGTCGAGCCCATCGCGTCGCGGGGGTGGTGCATCTGTCCGTGTTACTGCTGGGGATGGTGGACCTTTCCGTGCGTTTGTTACCGTGGCTGTTACCTTTGGTCACTACACCGCCTCTTGATATACGTAACTATAGCATCTATGGACTCAAACTCAACGCCTTCGCCGTGTACGACCTAGTCCTGGGCGTCTCCGGGATTTTGTTAACGTACACCGCGGCGACCGATTTCGGCATCCCGAAAGCGCGTCTGCGCAACGCAGGTAGGTTTAGGGTTTAGAGTTCAGGGTATTGCGCGTTTCCCAAATCCCTCCGACTGTTTGCCGATTGACCAGAGTACACTGTTTGCCCATACATCGCCCAACACAGCACTGACACTTTGTTTTGTTCATCGTAAGCGTCCGGCGCGCTTGACGCGAACCAAACCGTGACGAGGGAAGAAATAACGGAGCACCTGTTTTACCAGATATTGAACGTATCACAGGTAGTGTACTTGCGGTACGTATACGTGGTCGGTGAGGTGTTCGGAACAAAAGGCGTCGTCGCCGCGTTACTCGCGACATCGTCGGTATGGCTGGCTCGTTCGATTTTTCCAACAAACAGATTTTCGGATAACTACAACCGGCGAGTATTGGCGAGCCGTTTGAGTACTTCGGAACGACACGGCAATGGAACTACAAACGCAACCAGTGCAGACCTACGCGCATTCACCTCGTTCCTGTACCGATTGAAGAAGTACCAGTACGTGTTTCTGAAACACGTGTTGCAGCACGGGTTGAACATAGGCGTCGCGATGGAAAGCGTGTTGAGATTGACGCTTACGGATTCGGAAATAGCAAACGCGCCCGCGCCGCTAGTGGACTGCGTACAATTCCGCCTGTACTGGCTTTGTGTAAATGCAGCATTCGTGTTTGAATTCTTCATGCAGACGCTGGTGAAGAAAAGGATGTTGAAACAACGCACCATGCTTGGCGCGAATGTATTTTTGATGCTCACCTCATCGATGGCTGTTTTTTTCGTTTTGAAACAAACGCATTTCCCGGCGTCGATAGTTTCTCTAGCCCTAAACTTTCTCAAGCCAGGACGGGAGTTACGGAACGTTTTGGTGGCGCTGGCGGTGGCGGTGACGCTGGAAAGTACCAGTGTAGGCACCGAAGGATGGCCAGTGGGAACAATCGCCGCGCTTTTGCTGTGCGCGGCGCCGGCTACGGCGGTGGAGAAGAGGGCGCGCGCGTTGGGAGTTCGAGCGCGTAGACGCATTTAGTCGCGAGGTGGAAAGGAGAGCGGGAAGTGGTGATAACTAGAACTAATATCGATACAGTCGGAGTACCCTTCACTCAAATGTATTTGTTTTTTTCAGATATAAAAAAACAAACCAACGCCGCGCGGCGCGCGCTCGCATCTCGCCCACAAAAAAATAAACAAAGAAAGCACCGTGCTGTTCTCCCCCGCTCTCGTTTCTAATTTTTTGTCTCGCCCTATCCGTGCACCGCGCGCGCCCGCAGTACCACACACCCTCTAACCGTTCCACTTTTCGAAGCCAAAACGTACACAAAACGACATACACTTACGCAGCGCTCGCCCCCGCGACGAGTTCGATGATCTCGCTCGTGATTTTCGCCTGTCGCTTGCGGTTGTACTCCCCCGTGAGGCGCTTGGAAAGGTCCTTCGCGTTGTCCGTGGCGTTGGACATGGCGTTCATCCGCGCCGCGAGCTCCGACGCGAGCGACTCCTGCAGCGCCCGGAGGATCTGCGAGTTCATGTACAGGGGAAGCAGGGCGTCAAGGATCTGGTTCGGGTCCTGTTCGAACTGCATCACGCCTTCAAACCCGGCGACTTCCGTGTTGACGGTTTCGCTCTTCACCGCGAACTGCCCATCCTCGCTGGTCAACGTGAACACCACATCCGCGGTGGCGTCGACGCACGTGCCGTTGACGTCGCAGATCTCGCCTTCTTTTGAAAGGGGCAGGATGGTTTGAATGGAGGGCGTGGCCAGAATGAGGCTCATGAACCGGCTGTACACCATCTCCACCTTGTCAACCTCCTCGCCGACAAACTCGGCGTACACCTCATCCGCGATCGCCTGCGCCTCTTCCGTTTTCGGGGCCTGGCCCATGGCGAAGCTCTTGACTAGGTCGTACTGCGGCCGGCGTTTGAAGTACGTGGTACCCTTTTTGCCAATCGTCACGATCTTGGTCTTCACCCCCATCGCCTCCAGCTCCAAAATGCGCTTCTCCGCTTTCTTGATGATGAAGTTGTTGAACCCGCCGCACAAACCGCGGTCGCCGGTGCACAGGAGCAGCAAGACGGTTTTCACGGGCCTTACGGCGCACAGGGGGACGTCGACGTCCTCACCCGCGAGGCGGGTGTTGATTGCGAACAGCACCTTGACCAGGGACTCGGAAAACGGGCGCGCGTTGATCACGGCGTCCTGCGCGCGCCGCACCTTCGCCGCGGCGACGAGCTTCATCGCGGAGGTGATCTTCTTCGTGCTGTTCACGGACGCGATGCGGTCGCGCATTTCTTTTTGGGACGCGTTGCGGACCTGGGGTTGGTTGTTTGGGGGGGGGGAAGGGTGGTTAGCGTTGAGTCGCGCGCGAAATCGATCTAAAAAAAATCCACTCGAAACGTTTTTTTAGTCCAAACGGCAAGGCAAGCGAGTGGATAAAGTCCAAATCGAGTCCCCGATGGGCGACGTGTGCGCGTCCCGACGGTCACAGCGCGCCGGTGTCGGACAACGCGCGCGCGTGCGACGTTCCATGGTACACACGCCACGCCATTGGGCGCGTTACGGGAACGAAAATCGTCTCGAAACGACCACGGCGGAGCGCATCCCGAGCCTATCCATTTCACGACATGTTTTCGTTTGCTGGACCCTGAAAGGATCGGAGCGCATCGCGGGTCGTTTTCCATCGTCGGAAACGATCCGTGCGCGTTTCGACGTGCGATGCGACACTACGGGTGACGTCGCGTTTTTCCGTGGCTACACATCACGACAGAGTAAGCACACACGTCGTACGCTTCGTCGATCGCGTGACATGTCGCGTGGTCCCCCCGTCCTTGGGCTACGGCTGCGATTGCGCGGGTTCGATGGCTTTTTCACTTACCTGGAGAGTAGCGCGGCCGCCGGAAACGGGCTTGGGCGCGACGGACACGACGCGGGTGCCCCTGAATTGAGACTTGTTGGCGCCCATAAGCGCGGGCTTGACAGCAGCCATGGACATGGTAACGGCAGCCATTGCGAAGTCGGGTGGGACGTCGCGAACGGGGTGCGTGTGTGAGTATGGGCGCGTGGGTGCGGGGTCGTAAATCTAAGCGGGCGAAAAAAAACCAGTTCCTCATCCCAGGGCATCGGGGAGGCAAATTGATGACCAGGTTCGTTCTTCTATGCTTGCCAGTCAGACAATGACCTCGGGAAGGCGAAAATGGAAGGCAGTTCCATTCTCCCCGCAAAAAGCCAGATTCGGAAAAGCACGGCGCTTTTTGAGCAGTCGGGGGATGCGTGCGAAAACATCCAAACGCCCTTCGTCCCCTCATCACTTTCCCCGCGCCGCAGACTCGGCGACACGCCTTTTTGGACCCAACCTGTCAGCTCAAACGTGCATCGCGGCTACCCCGAATCGCGCTCTGCAGCATGTCCGCCGCCATGGGTGCGTTCCACGCTGCCGCGCCCCGGAGGGTTTTACGTGCCCACATGCGGACCGCCCACGTGGCGCGCGTTGTGCGATGCACCTGCGCGTTGTCGCGTTCCAACTTGTCTGCAGCCTTATACTGCGTGAAACCGTGGGTTCCGACGCGTACCCTGCCCACCGCGTGCTAACCTGTTCCCCACCAACCCTACCTAACTCCCAACAACTCCCAACCCACAGCCGCGCTGCGAGGGTTCCGCGCCGCAAAGGCCCCGATGGACAAGTACGTGTTTCTGCGGCAGCTGCAGGTCAGCGACGCGCATTCGTTTTACCGGCTGCTCATGCAAAACGCGATGGAAATCATGCCGTTCGTGTACACGCCCACGGTGGGCGAGGCGTGCCAGACGTATCACCTCCTGCCGATTGACACGAGGGGGGTCTACATCACTGCTGACGACTCTGGGTCGGTCGGTAGGGTGTTGAGGGAACGCGCGCCCAAGGATCTGAACACGGACGTCGGGGCGATGCGGCCGATCGGTAATCAGACCGACCATGGAGGAGCCAGTGCATCGAGTCATCAATCTATCGGTAATCAAATCAACCGCGGCTTGAAAGTCGCGGTCGTGACGGATGGCGAGCGCATCTTGGGGTTGGGCGACTTGGGCGCCGGAGGCATGGCCATCGCGGAGGGCAAGATCTTACTCTACACCGTGTGCGCCGGCGTGGACCCGAGGGATTTGTTGCCGGTGTGCCTTGACGTGGGTACGGATAACGAAAAACTACTAAACGACCCTTTGTACAAAGGCCTGCGAAGGCCGAGACTGCGAGGCGCGTTGTATGACCAACTAGTCGAGGAGTTCATGTCCGAAATGCGGGCCTGGCAACCGCGGTGTTTGGTGCAGTTTGAGGATTTCGGGAACCAAAACGCGTTTCGCATTCTGCACAAGTTCCGAAAAAAACACCTCTGCTTCAACGACGACATCCAAGGCACCGCGTGCGTCGCGCTCGCGGGGTTGCTAAGCGCGACTCGGTTGGACGACGTCAAGCCGTTGGTACGTATTTCCCAATCACCACATTCCGCCTCCCTGATTGCCCATACGAGACTGACGTTTCTTTTTTTACCATCAGGGCGAGCAGACTTTTCTGTTTTACGGCGCGGGCGAAGCCGGCGTGGGAATAGGCGAGCTCGTGGCGATGTGTCTGGAGAAAAAGTTTGGGCTTACGCACGCCGAAGCAATGAAGCGGTGCTTCTTCATGGACAGCAAAGGCTTGGTAACAAAAGCTCGACTCGAAAAAGGAGACTTCGCAAAGCAGACGCACAAAATTCCATTCGCGCACGACGTGGAAGCGCCCGGGGATACGACCCTACTAACCGCGATTGAGACGTTGAAACCCACGGCGCTGATTGGGGTGAGCACCATAGGCGGCGCGTTTGACGAACAGGTGCTTAAAAAGATGGCGGAAATCAACGACCGACCGATCGTCTTTCCCCTGAGCAACCCGACGTCGAAAGCCGAGTGTACTTTTCACGAAGCTGTGCGACACACAAACGGGAAGGTCGCCTTCGCCAGCGGGTCGCCTTTCGACGCTCTTTCGTTCAAGGTAAGTATTTCCCACCCACCACATTCCGCCTCCCTGATTGCCCATACACGACTGACACTTTCATTTTTATCTCAAGGGAAAAACCCTCTACCCCGCGCAAGCCAACAACGCGTACGTGTTCCCCGCGCTGGGGCACGCCGCGGTGCTTGCGAACGCGCGGGAAATCAGCGACGACGTGTTCCTCGCGGCGGCGGAGTCGCTCGGGGAGATGACGTCTTTGGAAGAGCTACGCGAAGGTACTTGTTTCCCAATCACAACACACCGCCTCCCTGATTGCCCATACTCGTCCTGCGAAGGGACGTCTTACCTCTGCCCTGACTGTTTGTCCATACATCGCGATATACAAGACTGACACTTTCGGCGTTAATCGTGCCAGGCAAGCTATTTCCCGATTTCGACTCGATTCAGCACGTTTCCGCAACGCTCACCGCGGAGGTTGCCTCGAAAATCGAACTCGACGGGCATGGAACGAAACCACCCGGAATTACGAGCTGGAGAGACTACGTGGACCAAACGTTCTACAGGCCGCCGGAGGAAACAGTGGGGGCGTCCAAGCTGTGACGAGGGGAATTTAGAAAAGGTGCTTGTTGTGTATTAATTGTATTAATTGTCTGTGGTACCTTCACACCCGACGCGCGCGTCGCGGGCGCCGCCATCGCACCGACCGCGCCACCGCGCGTATCCACGAAACTGTTTAGGATGCGCCATATCATCTGAAACTCGTCGCCCGTCGCGCCTTGAAGTCCAACCTCGGGGTTAATCGCGGACGCCGCGTTCGTCGCGTCCGAGGCCGCGGGTGCCTTGTTCCGAGACCGCATTCGTGTGCCAAATGGGCGCCGCCGAGAGCCGCGCGACCGGTGACGATGCCGTTGCCTCGTCATCCGTGTTTGACGACACCACGGATGGAACGCGTGCCGGGACGTCATCGGAGTCATCGCAGGACAGAGTTCCACGACGCGGCGTCAAGGTTGACGGTGTCGAAAACGACGAAATCGGTATCGCCGGTTCCGACGAAAAGCCACCCAATTTCTTCCTCCGTTCGCCGTCCTCGAAAACCATCACCGCCCTCGCGTCTCCCTTCCGCGCGCTACGCGTCACGGTGTTGACGTACTTACGCGTGGCGAAATTGAACGGGGAGGGTTACGACGGGTTCGGGGCGTTACAAAGCGTCACGAAACGAGACAAACTCCGCGGCGAGACTTACTTGCAAAAAGTCGCGTCGCTTCACGACCGGATTTTGGCGTTCCAACACGAAGACGACTCCACAAACCTCCCGTCGTTCGCGAATCCCGGATGGAAACGCAGTTTAGTTGGTGCCTCTCGGATGTTGCACCAGCACAACGATTCCGTGACGCCCAATTCGGTGCTCACGATACTCCTAACGCCGTTCTCATTGCCGACGAACTTTCAAAAGCTTGAACCGTTCAAGAGCCTGCGCGGCGAGGCCGGACACGTGACGCACATCAAATGCGATTGGGAATGGCCGCGAACCACGGAGGTTTTGCCGTTAGACGTCGTGCTTGAGGTGTGTTATTTAATGCACGAGTGGATCGAAGAAAGTGACGACGCGTCGGACGCGCAAAGGGCGGAGCGGCGAGTGTGTCTCCACGCGACCGGCGGGTATCGTTCCGGAACCGCGAGTTTGTGTAGGTTCCTCACCGCGTGTTACCTCGGGTACGCTGGGGAAAGCGCAAACGTGGAGGACGCGTTTCGTTCCGTGAGCTCGGCGCCGCCTGGTTTCGTAAAGAAACGAATGGAAAGTATGTTTGGCGCTGCTAATAAAAACAAAACCGAAACCGCGACGTTTTTAAAACGAGTAGGGTTTTCGTACGTCGCCGCGCCGAACTCCGGTTCGGGGAAAAACAGGTCCGACTTAGACGGTTTCGCAAAGACAGCGACGGATGGTTTGTGCATCGCCACCGCGTCTCAACGACGGTACGCGCGGTTTGTTTTCAACTCACGTCCGAAAAAAACAAGCAAGCCAAAAGAAACGCGCGTCGCGAAACAGAAACAAAACGTTTCCTTGCGAATCAAATCGGTTTCGCTCTCCAGCGCGTTGGCGCTGGCGTTCGATTCGGGAGTTAATAACTCAGAAGCAGTTAACGACTCAGGAGTTAAAAACTCGGGAGTCAATCAACCTCCCCAATGTGCCGGGTTTCGCCCCTACGTCCTGATACACAGCGCCGGCGTTTTAGTTGGCGTGAGTTTCGACGGCGCGCGGCCGGAGTTTTTTCCACAAAAAAAAGACGCCGACGAAACAAAAGTTACCCTCGGGATTCGAACCGTGGACGAATCCAGGACGGTCACGGACACTTTCCAGGGCGGCGGCGTCGTGGTCACGAACGACGTGACAATCTCTTTGTACCACTGGACCGGGGATAAATCGGCGGACCAGAATTCGCCGTTCGCCGCGTTCGCGTTCCACGCCGGGTTTTTGGACGCCGATGGTAACTCAAATTCAGTACGAATTCAAAAAAACGAACTTGACGGCGTCGGCAAGTCGCGACTCCCGGAACGGTTTTGCGTTACCGTTGAGGTGGAAAGATTGTCAAGAGTGACTTCTTTGGGTGCCGACGACGTGGGTGGAAACACATCGCGGTGTGCAAACAGTCAGGACGACGACTCCGACACCTCGGAAGACTCCTCCGACGCCTCCTGCGACGACGAGTGGCATGAAACCGCGGGGTCGTTACCCGAGTCCCCTAAAACCCCCAAGTCGCCCGCGACCGCGACTGGGGACGACGTCGTGACAAAGTGGCTGTGGGAAGACAGTGAACGAGTCCAACGGATGACGAGCGCGCCCGCGGCGTTTGGCGAACGCGAGGAATTGAGCGGTACCTTGAACGGCGTGAAGAGGACGACGCAAACGTTCCCGAAAGACACGACGACTGTTGTTGTGAGGAAAGAAAGTTCTGTGGCGACGGTAACCGGGGCCGTGTCACGACTAACAATAACCAGTATCGGGCCTGTGCCTAGTATCGGGCCTGTGACTAGTATTGGCCGAGTACCCACGCAAGACGTGCTTAGTTCGTACGCCTGGTCGACGACGCCGGAAAATAAATCACTGGTGGTGTCGTCCGTGGTTGAACAAGAAGTCGGAGCTCCGCCGCCGCCGCGGATCGGGCGGGTCCAGCTGCCTCCACCGCCGCCGCCTCCGTTTCTCGTGCGAAGCGCAGGCACGCTGCCTTCACCCCCTGCTCCACCTCCGGTGCGAGTAACAGGCACGCCACCGCCACCTCCTCCACCTCCCGTGCGAATAGCAGGCACGCCCCCGCTGTCGCCGGCGCCGCCTCCCCCCGGCGGCGCGCGCGCGCCTCCTCCTCCGCCGGCTCCCCCCAGTGGCAGCCCAGGCGGGTTCCGCAACGCCGCAACGAGGGCCGCGAGCAGTGCTTTGCGCAAGGTTTTCTGGGACAAAGTTCACTCCACCAAAGGCACGTGGTGGGAGGAGCTGGCGAATATCACCGCTCTTGAGGGGGTTTCGATTGCCGCGTCGGAGAGCGTTTCGCACGATTCGCAGTTCGATTTCAGCATACCAAACTTATCCCCAGCGCACGTCGCGTCGCTTCGGCTGGCGTTTACGAACGCCCCGAAGGCGGATAAGAAGCCGACAAAAGAAGACACGGCTGTGAAGGACGGTTCCAAACCGAATAACAAAACCTCACCGGGGTTACCCGCGCTCGTGTCCGTGCAGCGCGCGAACAACGTGTCCATCGTGTTGGCGCGTTTGCGGGTCGTGTGTGCGTTGGATCGTACAAAACAGGTAACCCCTCCGTTCGCGTACTGGGCACACGCGATCGGGAGTGGTGACGTTTCGGAATCTTTAACTCAGGAAACCCTGGGCGCGTTGTTAGTGGCGGTCCCGACTGACGAGGAAATCGAGTTGATCACGACGAAGCGACGAAAATCGAACGACGACGGAAAGTGGAAACAAATCGAACAAAATTTGACCCCACCCGAGCGGTTCCTGTGCGCGATGGCGTCCGTGCCCCGAGTCCGGGAAAAACTAAACGCGCTGGTGTTCATCGCGGAGTTTGACGAACGTATCACGGATTGCGCGTGCGCGCTGGATGCGGTGAACGGCGCATGCGACGAGATTCGTGCGAGCAAACAGTTGAAGCTTGTTTTGAAATTCGCGCTCGCCGCGGGTAACGCTTTGAACCAAGGCACCACCAGGGGGAACGCGGGCGGGTTCACGTTTGACAGCTTGCACAAGTTCCAGGACGTGCGGTCGTCGATCGTGGCGGGTAGTTCGTCTGACAAAGACGAATCACCAAACACGAACCGCGTTCCGCTCCCCGGAACGCTTCTGGACTTCGTGGTGGCTTTGGTGGACGAAACGCTCGCCAGTGAACACAACGGCGTTGATACGAAAGAAAGACTCTCCTTGTGTGCCGAGCTGAAAACAAGCGGCGTCGCAAGGAAGTGGTCGCGAGTGGACCTAGCATCCGCACTCGCCAAGCTGGAACTGGGCGTGCGGCAAGTCGCTTGCGAAGCCGAGTTTGCGGCAAAGGCGGCGGCGGCGGCGCGGTTGGCGGAACAAGACTTACCGTTATCTCGGAGTAACTCAAGACATGGAGGGTTAAATGGGAGTAACTCGAACGATGGCGGGTTAGGTGACACGGACTACGAGGGCTTAGGGCGTGACGGACGACTAACCGACCTCACGACCTGCGGCGAGACGTTTTCCGGGTTCGTCGCCGCGACGGAAACCAAACGCAAAGCATTAGGGGCGCTCGCCCTTTACGCGGATGGGAAGTACAAACGGCTCTGCGTGTTTGTCGGCGAGGGCGGCGGATTTACCGTGGGCCGTGACGGTTCAGGTTCCGGGAATGGTAAATCGGAAGAAGAAGCGTCCGAAGAAGCACTTCCTGGGAGGGACCCGGAAGAGGTTTTCGGGGGTCTGTGGGCGTTCGCGAAGTGCGTGGACGCGAGCCGGGACCGGCGCTTGGCGCTGCTTGCGGAGGAAGAGGCGAAACGGCGACGCGCGGAGACGCGAAACAAACTCACCGCGCTTCGAGGGACTTCGCGCGGAATATGAACACTGGGGTAGAGGAGAGGGAACAGTAGAGCGAATACTCGGACGAACGTGGGGCGTATCCTCGAGTGTTTAATGCAGTACGGAGAGTACGTGAACGATTTTCGGTTCTTACGAACGTCGGTTCTTACGAACGTCGAGCGGACCCCGACGTAGCGCGGCGGGCGCTAGATCCGTACGCCGGCCGTCTGTTTCACAACACAATCACGTTTCCAAACGAAAGCGCAAAATCACTTCTCCACGAACACGTCTTGCCACTTGAACCTCCGCCGGTGGTTGCAGTACCCCGTGGGTTTCTTTTCTAGGTATTTCTGGTGCGCCTCTTCCGCCGGGTAAAAAGTCGTCGCGTCTTGTATTTTCGTCGCCGCGGTTTTTCCGGCGTACATCGCGCCGGTAATTTTTCCGTCATCCAACGCGCCTTGCACTTTTTTCAACCGCGTTTCCGCCGTCTTCCGCTGTTCACTCGAGTGCACGAAAATAACACTGGCGTACTGCGTCCCGACGTCGTTGCCTTGGCGGTCATTGGTGGTAGGGTCGTGGAAGGTAAAGAAATGCGACACCAAATCTTTGTAACTAGTTTTCAAAGGGTCGTACCGGATCTGACACACCTCGACGTGCCCGGTGGAACCGGTGCACACCTCCCTGTAGGTCGGGTTTGGTTTCGTACCGGGCGGGCCCATGAACCCGACCGCGGTCGCGAGCACTGGGTTGTCCCCACCGTCCGTCCCCCAATCCTTCCCAAAATCCTTCGCGTACCACTTCTCCGTGCCCCAGTAGCACCCCGCGCCCACGGTGAGTAACTCGCCTTGCGTCATTCCTTGGAACTTCGTGGTGCTTTCGTGCCGCACGGGCCACTTCTCCGAACCCCCCGAAAGGGCGTTGCCCATGGTTGGACGCGGGGCGGCGTGAGGCGGTGTGCGTGGAACCGGACGGTGGGGGACCGACGTCATCGATCTCAGATGGGATGACGAGGCAATTTTCCGAAAAGTTCTTTCGACGCTCTCTCGGAAGCCTCCGAAGCCGAAACGACGCACAACGACACGCACCCGACACCCTCGCGATATCTTCCGACGCGACGCTCGGTATAGAAACGCGCGCGCGCAAGCGAAAGCACGAGCGTCTCGATGCTAACGCGGCGAACGCGGGCGAGGCCATCCCCGGCCTTCTCAACGACGTCGTCTTCACGCACGTTCTCAGATCTGAGAATTTCGACGACCCCGCAGATCTCGCACGGCTCCCAGTGGTGAGCCGCGCGATGCGCGACGCGGTGGCAGGAACGGGGCTGCGGTTTGAGGAGCTTGGCGAAGATGAAGCTTTGGAGCTCGGATGTTTATGCGTGTTGAAGCGCCTGCAACGGGGAGGTCGCCTGTCGCGTCAAGAATTCCTTTGTCAGGCAGCGGCGAGGAGCTGACAGCTCGAAGAGTTGAAGGCGTTGCGCGCGGACGACACACCGTGGGACAGGGACACGTGTTATGGGGCGGCAAGGGGCGGGCACCTCGAAGTGCTGCAGTGGGCGCGCGAGACAGGCTGCCCGTGGGACGAGTGGACGTGTTTTGGGGCGGCACAGGAAGAGATTCTCGAGGTGCTGCAGTGGGCGCGCGCGAACGGGTGCCCGTGGAGCGAGAGGACGTGCTCGGCGGCGGCGTACGGTGGGCATATCTTGGTGCTGCAGTGGGCGCGCGCGAACGGCTGCCCGAGGGACGAAAAAGCGCTGTGCGTGGCCGCCGAACACGGCCAAGAGGTGGTGGTGCAGGCGCTGTTCAATTTGGGGGCGGACTTCAACAAGGCAACGGATGACGGCTGGACGCCGCTGTGCATCGCCGCTCACAAGGGCCACCAGGCGGTGGTGCGGGCGCTGACCGAGTTGGGCGCGGACATCAACAAGGCGACGGATGACGGCGCGACGCCGTTGTTCATCGCCGCTAAAAACGGCCACGAGGCGATCGTTCAAATTCTGAGGGATGCGGGCGCGGCGTGACGACGGAACCTATGCTTCCGTGGACGATTACAAAAAGTACCCCCGTATCAAACAAGCGAAGGTATTAAACAGAACACCGCTTACCCCCGGAACCATTTAAAAGTTGATGCCAAAAGAATACCTTCTATAAAAATACGTTCACCTCCCCTTCGCGTGCACAGCACTCCCCACACGCGCGCCCCCCCCAGACGAAGTACTCCTGGCCAGCACCGAGCTTGCCCCCCTATGCCCTCCCCTGCGCAGCGCGTGTATCAAACCCACCGCCGCGGTGAACACCAGCAGCGCGTTCGCTTGGTGCGCCGCGCCGAGGGAGACCGGGACGTGGTACAGCAGCGTCGCGACGCCCAAGCCGACTTGGGCGTACACCAAACCAAGGGTAGCGTTAAGCGCGAAGTTGGCTCGTTTTGGAAGCAATGGGGCGACCTGTCTAGTCGTGAGCCACATTAAGGAAGTACCGAGTAATGTGGAAACCGCCAAAGCCCGGTGGTCGAACTGCACCGCAGCGGTGTTTTCGAAAAAGTTGCGCCACCCTTTCTTTTCGTACTCGGCCCAGTACTCTTTGGGTACCAACCTCCCGTCCATCAAAGGGAACGTGTTGTACGCGCGGCCCGCGTCCATGCCGGCGACATACGCGCCGGACAGGGCGGTTACCGCGAGCAAAACGCTGAGGGGTAGGGCTTTACGTCGCGTATTTTTAATCGCGGCCGCGGATACCTCGGTCAAACCTTTTTGGCCGTCGCCGCCGCCAACGGAAGGAAACGCCACCGAAAACGTGGTCCACAGCATCGCGGTGTATATCACGAACGCGCCTAAAAGGTGCGTCGCGAGTCGGTACGGCGAGACCCGCGGCGCGTTTAGAGGATTCGAAGCATCGGTCACCAAACCGCTCTTCACCATCCACCACCCTGAGATTGTAAAAGAAAAGGGTCAGTCTTGAGTATGGGTGTACTGTATGGGCAAACAGTGCACTTGTGATGTATGTAGCAGTTGCCAGTACTGGTAAATGTTACTAGTAGTGTACTCGACCAGGGGCATCAAACAGTGTCGGGATTTGGGAAATACAATACGTACCGATCGCGCCTTGCGCCGCGCCTAGGCCGAAAAACGAAACCAGCCGCAACCCGAGTTTTCCCGTGATCCAACCTTTCAGGACGAAGGCCACTAGTGGCAACGCGAAATACACCCCTAGGCCACGTCCCCACATCCGATGACTCCATTCCATCCAGTAAATGAACTTGTACTCGTCGACGGTCATGTTTTTGTTTGTCATTTTGAACTCTGGTGATTCTTTATACTTCCGGAATTCGATGTCCCAATCGCCATCGCTCATCGGCGGGGTTTCCCACTGGAACTTCCAGTCCGTCATTGCGAGGCCGCTTCTTGTTAGCCGCGTGACACCGCCTAACACGACCATGGAGAACACCCAGGCGCAGCCGCCTATAAGCCACCACCCAACCGCCTTCTCCGCGAAGACCCCGCCCGCGACCAAGGGGTGCGGCGCGGCTGCATTTGTGACCTTCCCCGCGGCAGCGCTGAACCCTGCGCGTGCGGCTGTTGCGAACGCGCTGCTGTATTGAGGTACTACAGCACCGGCGGATACTCGTTTCGGAACCGCCGCCGAGGCTGCGAACGAGGTTCCGTGTGGTACCGTCGCGCGTCGCGAGGCGGCGAGCGCGGCGGAAACACTGCTGAAGCCTTGCCCTGTGAATGGTGCAGGTCCCGACTTCGCGCAGACCCTCGACGCGCAAGTCGCGAACGTGGATGCTTTCCCATACGCCACGGACGACGCAAAGGGTACGAATGATTGGCGACTCGCGTGTTTCGCGAACGCCACCAACGTGACGCGCGCGGCCGTCATGGGAAACACACCACCGAGCGCCCGTCCGTCCGCGTGTCAGATGACGTCACCGAATCTAAACCACGCTGAAGCGAACGCGCCAGTAATTCTGTATGGGCAAACAGTCTGCGTGTACCACGGAAGCGCGTTGTTTCGTACCAAACGCACGCCAGCCTCGCCCGGTACCGAAACGCCCGCGCGCGGTCGACGCCACGCACGCGCTTCCTAGTCACGCGCGGGTGCAGTGACGAACCATCGAACGCAGGGATTGTTTATGACGACGTTGCTCAGAGTTTTAGCTTATTTTGGTGATGCACTGATTTTGCAACGCCGACCATCTAGTTCTACGTGCTATTTCCCTACCCTCTCCACTCGCAACACACACGCGTCGTCGCCTTGACTCAGCGCCTTCAGCCTGGTGACGTTTATGTGAAATTTCTCGCCTTGGTTCGGGAACCAGGGAACTCCATCCACGGAACAACATGTCGTGGTCGCTAGGTGTGGAACGTTTTCAGCGGAAAATATTGCATGGTACAAGCATTTGCGCGTCCTCACTTCCAGCGCCGTCGCGTCCGCGTCAGTGTTTTTCTTCGTCTCCTCCCACGCCCAGCCCAAACTGCCGTGGTCGTACGCCATCGCCCTCACCATGCGGCTCGCGGTCAAAGCCGGATCTTTTGACATCCACAGCGCGCTCGCGACGCCGGTTTGTAAAATTTTCCGTGCCATCTGTTCCTCGCCGTTTCTTTCGCGCAGATTCTGTAAAAGTTTCGTCTCGTCCGTGACAAACGGCGACAGCACCTTGTGCGTCGCCAGGACGCGGCACGCTTGCCGCACGTGCGACAAATCCGCGGAGGATACCGAGGTTCGCACGTTATCGTCTCCCAGCCAACCCAAGGGAGGCCTCCCGTACTTCTCCTCCAGTGTTCCCGCCAGCGTCTCAATGGCACTCGCCAGAGTTTCCTCACGCCCAGCCCCGGAAGTCCTGTGGTCGTTTCGTAACGCGGAGAGCATCCCGCGACGCCACCATGCGTGTTCCGTCTGGTCCAACCAAACCCGCCACGAGTCGGAAAGCCAGTGTGTAGTGGAGCGACCGACCTGCCTGTGCCAGGGGAGCCACCCGCGAGACATACGTGCGCGGAGGACTGCGCACCTGCCGAGTTTGCCAAAAATATCGCCCCCGCGCCAAATTCTTTTCCGTTCGACGGTTCGAGCGAGAAAAAGCAACAACACACGATAGGAGGCACGACGTGATGAGGTTCCCTAGGTTTCGCCACACGCGGCCGAGCGCGTTTTTGTGACGCGCGTATCCGCGGTCCGTGATGGACTTGATTCGCCACCGCGGCGCGGATGAGGAAGTTGATGATACGCCACCTCCGAAGTTGACCCCGAACACGAAAAACGCCCTGGATGACCTCGCGGATGTTTTTTCCGGGGTCGAGATTCGGGGACAGTCACCAACCGTTGTTGGTACTACGCGTCCCGACCCCTTCATAACCACCCCGCCGTGGGGAGGGAAGCTCACACCGCCGCGTACCGCGGCTGTCGGTGCCGCTGCCGCGTATCAAACAGCCTCGACACTGCCACATATGGCTTCGCCGACGCGCCGGTCCCCGAGAAGAAGCGCAGTTCCCGAAAACCAACAATCGGCCACCGAAGACAACCTGCTTACAGCGGTGCTCGCGAAAGCGGCATCGTCGCCGCTTCCCGACCTCTCGCCGGCCGTAAAAGGCGTGGCGACGTCTCCGTCTCATAAGCAACAAAAACCCCTGGTCGTGCGGTACAAAAGGGAAAGCGTGGAGCGAGCTCTTTCGCGACAGGGAACGCCCGAGTTGATTGACGACAAAGCAGCGGGTTCCTCTTCGCGCGACGCCCAGTCGGGCGATTCTCAATCCGAATCCTTCGTCTCCGCGGACTCGCGTTTCTCCGCCCCGTCCGCGACCGCGGCGGTGCTGGAGCGAGCCAGTTCATTTGCATCACAACGCTCGTTGAACTCACCGGTGAGTGTCTCCAATGAAAAACCGGAAGGAACCTCGCGCCGGGGTCCCGAGTTGAAAGCGTCGCTTCCGCACGCGACGCCGTTTCGCAAGTCGCGGACGAAGCGCCAACCGGCGGCGCGCGCTTCGGATGCGGATGACGAGACCGACTGCTCTAGTAACTCAGCATCCCGTAACTCGGCATCCCGCGTAGACCAATTCGCGCGGTTCCGAGCCGAGCGACGGGACGGGTTGGCGGCGGCGTCTTCGAAATCGAAATCGAACGAGTCGGTGTTACCGCGACCGCGGGCGGAGGAGCTGTTGGATGTCGGGCACGACGTCGGCGGCGTCGACGACTTGATCGCCAATCACCGATCCGTAAGGCACGCCTCAGACGTCGACGCGCTTACCGATGCGTTCGCGCAAAGTACCACCCTAGCCCCTAGCCCGCACAACACGCGTTTGTCGCCTAAACCTGGACCGGGTCGTTCGGTTTCGGCGCCGTCTCCTAACCTGGGAAAGGTTGGCCTCTGTTACTCCGACATCATGGAGCTGCACGCCGGGCCCACGCACCACTTCGAGCGACCGCAGAGGCACGCGGAGGTTGTGGAGCGGTTCCAAAAACGGGGTTTGGAGGGTCGGTGTGAATTTATCGAGCCAAGAGAAGCGTCGGATGCCGAGCTTTTGGAGTGTCACAGTCCAGAGCACGTACGATACGTCGCCACCAAATTCGACAAAACAAGCGAAGACCGGGTACAGGGCGAGGGGGATATTTTCTGGACCACGCACACCGAGCGCAGCGCGCGGTACGCCGCGGGGTGCACCACGGATGGTACGTGTTTCCCAATCACCACGCTCCGCCTCTGCGATTGCCCATACTCGTACCAGAAGGGACTATTCCCATTGACTGTTCACGTAATACACGTTACGAGAGACTGACACTTTCTTTTTATTGGTATCAGCCGCGTTGCGCGTAGCGTCCGGGACGCTGCAAAAGGCGTTCGCGGTGGTGCGGCCGCCGGGGCACCACGCGGAGTGCGCGCGGGCGATGGGTTTCTGTTTTTTTAACAACACCGTGGTCGCCGCGAAGGCGGTGCTAAAACAATACCCAGACAAGTTCAAAAAAATCCTACTTCTGGACTGGGACGTGCACCACGGCAACGGGATACAGGACTTAACAGTACGTGCCGGGCCTTTCCCGAATCCTGACGCACTGTTTGCCTGTACAAGACTGACACTTTTCACAATCAAAGTACGAAAGCGAGCACATCATGTACGTTTCGCTGCACCGGAAGGGTCCCGGGTTTTACCCCGAAACCGGCGAGTTACAAGAACTCGGCAGCGGCGCCGGCTTAGGGTTCAACGTCAACATTCCTTGGCTCGAGAAAGGGCTGAGTGACGCGGATTACCTCGCCGCGTTTGAGTTGGTCATCGAACCAATCGCGGAACAGTTCGCACCGGACTTAGTCATCGTCGCCGCCGGGTACGACGCCGCGGAGGGCGATCCGCTGGGTGGGATGCGGGTTTCGGACCAAGGGTACGCGCTCATGACGGAGCGGCTGGGCAAACTGGCGAACGGCAAGATGGTCGTGGCGCTGGAGGGCGGGTACGTGTCGGGGCTTTCCCAAATCCAGGCACCTACGTTTGCCGTTGTCCGCCCGTAATTACGTAGTTACTAAATACATTGCAAGTGCCCTGTTTGCCCATACATGACACTTGAACACTCAATACTGACCCTTTTCTTTTTCAATCGCAGGTACGGCCTGACCGCCACGGCGAACGCGGCGGCGGCGACGCTCAGCGCGATGCTGGGTTTCGCGACGCTCCCGCTCGGCACGCGGCGACGACCAAGAAGAAGCACCGTGGAGCTCTTGACGCAAATAGCGACCACGCACGCGGAGTACTGGCCGTGCTTGAAGACGCCGGAACACTTGGGGAAGCTGGCGGAGGCGGCGAGGGCCGCGAGGGGAAACACTTCGGGGGGGTTGGACAAGTCGCCGAGTACTTTCGGGAAAGACGCGCCCCGGAAGGTTACCGTCACCGCGGTGTCCGCGCCTGCGACGCCAACACGAACTAGTCATGCTAGCTAAAACACGTCAAGTACGTGGTATTAGTGTGGGTACGTCGTAGGTAGTTTGTAGTTTTTAGTTATTAGCGTCCTGTTTTTACAACAGTCAAAACTCATCACTTGGACGAAAACACCCCCCCCTCGTACGTGTTACTCGCGGGCCACAGCTGGCCGTGCCCCACTCCCCCCAGTGAGGTTTTCGAGGTCTCCGTGCCAGGCAAACCTCGTGTTATCAGTTCGTCTTGTGCCAAATTAAGCCCCGGTACTAGCGCGGCGTAACACCCGGACGCCGTGATTCGCCCGGCGTTCCACGGGTCTAACGCCAAAACCAGGGTTTCGATTTCCGTTACGGACAAATCGGGGCGCGTCCTTTCGCACAGTTCGTGGAACTGTGTTTCACTCAACACCCCGTCGCGTAACACCCCCAGGTCCCTCAACACCTCGGTTACCGGCGACAGCACCAGTTCGTGCGTCTGCAGGCCGTGGAACAGACAGGTCTGGACGAAATCCTTGAACGGCAAACGCTTGCGCGCGGCGACCCGCGCGTCTTGTTCCAAATCCGCGGTGCTCCGCCTTCGCGTTCCGGGTGTCCTGTTTTCAACCGTAAGCCGTTCCAGCTCTTCCGAAAAGCTTGCATTTTCATTCGCCCGCTGCGCCTCCCGCACCGCCGCCACCACACCGGCCATATCCTTGCCTCCGTACATGAACCTTGTCATGTCGAGCCACTCGTCGTCGAACAAGTTGCCTTTTTGTTTCTTTTGAAACTCTTTTCGCAAAAGCTCGTCGCTCACGCTGGCTTTGTCTTTTTGCTTTTTCGCCAACCCTGCCTTGACGTACGATTTCAACAGCTCGCAAATCGTGTCCCCCACCATCGTTTGCTCCACGAAGTACTCCTCGTCCACCAAGTTTAGCATGATTTTCGAAAACACCGCCATCTCGCAATCCACGCCCGCGAACCGCGCCGTGGCCGCCGCGATCGACTCGAACCACTCCGCGATCACCGCCTTTACGCCAAACTTGTGGTTCAGAAACGTCAGCACGTGTTCCCTCATTGTTTCCCTCGGTTTCTTGGAAAGACACTGTCGCTGATCGTTCCCGAGCTTCGCAGTGACGATCTCGTGAACCACTTCGCGCAGCTGCTTCAGGGTCCAAGGCCTGGCACTGGCCACGGCGTGCTCCGTGGTCACGCTGGACGCGGCGGATCGATTGTTTCCCACGAAAAAGGCGCCGCCGGCGCCGTCGTGATCGACCAAACCCCCGTACGCCCTCGCGGACGCTTGCCGCGCCACGTTACTTTCCGTGAGACTACTACCTGAATTCGTACCTCCCGAGTTTTTAGGCACCAACAAACTCCTATCCGGCCCGAATTGCCCAGCCCCGCCCCGGCTCACCCCGCGGCTCGCCGCCGCCGCCGCCGCAAGGGACGCGGTTTCACTCGCCCACCGCGGCGGCGGCTTGTTTTCGGGGAAGATGGATTGGTCGAAAGGGGTGGTGGTTTGCTTCGCTGTTACGTTTTGAGACTGCCTGGGCATTGTGACCTGGGCACCCAATGCGTTCCCACGTCGCACGTTGTTCCCAAGGTGCATCGCGCCTCGCAGCGACTTTGCAAAGTTCGGAGACACCGTGCTCGGCGCGACCGGGGACCGGACGTGAAGCGTTTTATTTCCGTTTCGCGAATCGTTTGAAAGTTTCGTCAAACGTAAAGCAACGTCGTCGTCGTCGTCGACATCCGACGGACACTCGCTCGCGGATTCGGAGCCGCAACTCTCCGCCGGGGAGTTTTCTCCGGAGTCGTCGACCCCGGCAGGCCGGCCGGCCGTTTTGGGCGGCTTGTAACTCAACCGCGCGTCGACTCGTCGCTTGGAGGCTTCGTAGGCGTAAGAGTCTTCCTTCAGCGACGGCGCTCCCGCGATTGATACCGTGTTCGTCGCGTCTTCGGGGGATTTTTGTTCTCGAATCGAGCCGTTCGTTGTTTGCGACGGCGCGGAGTGGCGCGGCGTAGCGCCCGCCGTGGGACTGGACCCCCGGGCCCGGACGGACGCGAATAACTCGTGCGCAATCGCTTCGCTCTTGACGAATTTCGCCTGAGTTACCCGGACTTGTTCCGCAAGCGCGTCGCGCTCTTTCGTGACTAAGCGTAACTTAACCTCCGTCGCCTTACCGGCGTCATACATCTCCGCCATCGACGCCTCCGCTCGTTCCTTTTGCGTCGCGCTTCGGTGCGCGTCGTGCTTCGCGTCTCTCACCGCCTTCCGTGCCCGCCCAGCCAGATCCTGAAGGTCCTCGCAAATGTCGCAGAAAATATCCTTCACCGCCTCTAAAATAGCCCCCGCGTCCGGGGCTTCGCTCCTCTTTAAAAGATCCACAACCCCGTCGAAGGCGAGGAGGTACAGGTTCGTTTTCGTGCGAAGGAGCAGGGACTGGCGCGAGTTCGGGTCATCGAGATCTGCGGCTTCGCGTCTCGCGACGGTGACGATCTCCTGTGAGTGGTGGGTGTTGGTAAGAAAGCGGGGATTTTGTCAGTGTCGGTGGTCGTGTGCTTGGGGGTGCGGCGTGATGCCCTTGACCTCCTGAAGCGGTGGCAATTGCGGATGATTCGCGTCCGGGATTGAATTGGCAGCGATTGATTGCGGTGAATGCGGAAAAATGAACCACGGCCAACACGACCGACCGACACGCACCTCGACCCGCGCGTCGGTTTCAACCGACCAAAGCTCGGTATCAATAACAACCCCGTCCGGGCCTTTCGTGGCTCGGAACGCGTCGTACATGATCTGGGCGGCTTCCACTTCCTCCTTGGCGAACGGCATTGTCCCTTGATCGTCTTTGATCGGTGTTTTGCGGGGGCCCGTCCCCGAGTTCGGCACTCGAGTTTCCCTCCAGTGCGTCACGGTGTCAAACGGACCCACAGAACGAGCACCGCGCGAACTCGACCCGGGAGTCGGCATATGGGCGACGGTGTCAAGCCTGACAACGTACCCAGGTGCACAATCCAATGACAAATTTGGGTGATTCGGGCACTTTTTTGACATTCTGACGCGTGACGATTTTCTGAGAAGAGTGAACATTCGTCTTCGTCTATTTTACAACCGCCTCACACGTACGACTCGGTCTCCGCCCAGGCGTTCCTTACCACCATTTCTTGTTTCATGCGCCTCGCCAGCTCGGCGCGCAGGGCTTCCCTCCGTGTCTGCTGTTCCTGCTCCGACAACTCCGACGAGGGGGGCGGCGCTTTTTGATTTTCCTTCCCGTCCGCGAGCGCCGCGGCGTTTGACTTTTGGAAAGAGTTAACACCAATCAAGTTGTCCCGCGTCGCGGCGAACGCGGCGACCTCGCGCTCGCGTTCCAGCGCTTTTCGCGCCACTAACAGACCTCTTTGTCGCAGTAAAGCGATCCGTTTTGTTTCCAGCACATCCGCGTCGTCCATGCCGTCCGCCTCCCTCGCCGCGGTCACAGCCTCCGCCGCCGCGACCGCCGCCCTCGCCGCCGCCTCCGCGGCGCGCTTCTTCAGCTCGAGCTGCTTCACAAGCAGGGCTTGTTTCTGCGCCTGCGCCGCGAGCACCGCGGCTTGGCGCACGGCTTGTTGCGAAACCGCTTGCGGGGTTTGCGTTGAACCCGCTGACGAGGTAATGAACCCAGAAGATTCCGTACCCCCCGCAGCAGTCTGCTTGACTGACTTGTACCCCGCGCTTTTCATTCCGCTTTTCAGCGACCGTAACGGCGGAAGCGTTTTCAGAGACGCGAGCGACGTCGGTACCGCCGGCGCCGCGGAAGTCCGCGCGACCCCAAGCGGGGCTTTCACGGCGAGGGCGTTGCGCAACGTGTTGCGCTCACTTTCCTTTTCTTGTGTAGGTTCTTGCGTAGCGTCCTCCTGTACTTCTTCCAGAACTTCTTCACGTTCCGTTGACGTTGACTCTGTCTCGACGACTTCACTCAACTCATCCGTCACTTCTTTCAACGCATCGACACACTTTTGTTCCGTCTCGAGGGAAAGCTCAAGGGCTTGTTCCAGCTCGGCGCGTTCGCGTTCCAAATCGGCGGCCTCCAAAGAGGCGGCCGCGAGTGACGCCTTGACCGCGTTTTTCGTGTCCATCTCCAAAACGGCGAGTTCGCGTTTTTCAACCGCGAGCTCTTGCGCTTCCAAAGCCGCCTTCGCCGCGAGTTCTTTTCGTGCGGTTTCGAGTCTTAGTTCTTCCGTTTTTCGCTCGGTTTCGAGTCTTAGCTCTTCCGTTTTGTGTGCTGTTTCGAGTCTTAGCTCCTCCGTTTTTCGCTCGGTATCGACACGAAGAGCTTCCGCCTCAATCGCCGCGCGTTCCGTCTCCGCGATCGCCACGCGCACCGCGTCGTCCTCCGCCGCTAAACGCGTTCGGTCTTTGTCGAACTGTAGTTTGGACATCGCGATGGCTTGCTCCACGGCGCCGTCGTCGAAGCCGTCGTCGATTGGTTGTTGCGTCTTGAGTTTCGTGTCGAGTTTCGTCGTGAGTTCTGGCTTTTCGTCAACACTTCGAATGTTTCCCTCAACACATTCCTCTTCGAACTCCGACAACGCCGGATTTGCGTTTTTCACAAACTTTCGGACGTCTCGCGTTTCTTCCGAAGCGGGTTTCTCGGTTCGTTTCGAAACCGCCGCCGCCTCCGCGAGTAAAGCGTTCAACTCGTTGCTCTCGAACTTGGTCTTCTTCTGCTGATCCTTCTCGAACTGTTCCAAAGACATCTTGAGCGCTTTTTCAAACGCCACGTCGGCGCCCGTTATTACTGGTGGTTTTGATTGGAGTTTCGAGGCGTCCCCAAACGTCGCGTCGTCGTCGTCCCCGGCGTCCCAAGTTTGGTCCCCAGTTCCTGTCACCGGTACCGCTTCTTCGGAAATTTCGCAAGTTTCAGAAGGTTTCGTCTGTCCTTTCGAGCTAAACACCAGGACTTCGTCCAAAAGCTCCTGGTTCCGCTTGACCATCATGGCTTTGAACTGATTGAAATCGTCCACGGTCAAAATCGATGTCGCGACGAAATCCCCGAGCCGCTTCGTCCGGGTCGCGGTTTCCACGACCTCCGCGAACCGCTCGGGGGTGACGCCTAATTCGCTCAAGAAGTCACAAAGCGAGTTATCCACCAACTCTTTGAACTCGTTGTGTATCACCGTGAACTCGAGTTTGTTCTCATCGCCGCATGACTCGTCGAACACGACACACTTAGCATCGATGAACCCCATGAGAGGCGTGGTGTACAGCGGGCCTTGCAGAAACCGGATCACCGCGTCGTACAGCCAAGCCGCGGTGTCTTCGGGGGTTTCCGGGGTAAGAGGCATTTTGGGAACGACCCGGGCGCGTCGGTGTACAAGACGTGCCCAGCGCTGTGGGGTCTCGGCCACGCGACCTAGAAAAACGTCACGTCAAAAATAAACGGCTCCGTCCAAGAAAATGTAGATGGCAAAACATGACAGCAAGCGACGAAGTTGAGAGATGGAGAATCAACGACAGTTGGTCTCCAAATCAAGTGCTCGGTCAGTCGTGCGCGCGCGGAGCTCAGCAGCGCGCGCGTGCTGTATCACCACCCCACGATGACCGCGTTCGAGGACATTCAAGCCATGGCGTCGTTGCTCGGTGCTTTGGACCCGGATGACACCGAGGCGGCGTACGCGGGTTCGTCATTACCGACGCAAACGCGAAACACATCATTCGCCCCGAGCGTTGCCAAGGATGACGGCGTCGCCATCCCCAAAGTGCGCGCTCCCGGGGACGGCAAGGCGATTTGGAGTGAAGACGAGTTAATTGACGACTTCGATGACGACGATGACACGTTCGGGGACGGGGACGGGGACGGGGACGGGGACGGGGACGCGGGCGGTTTCCTGACCCCGAAGTACGACTTCAAACTGAAACAATCCGTCAACACCGCGGATGCGTTTCTCGGGATGTCGCACCACAAAGACCCGGGGTCGAGGTCTTGCGAGGATTTGGTGTTAACCATATCACTACCAGGCACTAGCAGCCTAGCCGAGCTCGACCTTGACGTGACTAACCAAAAAGTGCGCCTACGAAGTCACGTGTATAAGCTATCCGTATACCTGCCGCACCGAATAGATTCCACAAATGGAAAAGCCGAGTGGGACGCAGGGAAGCAGACGCTGCGGGTAACGGGCAGGATCGTGGACGAGGACTACGGAGGATAGGACGAGGATGACTACGGCGCATGAAGAGGACTACTGAGGATGAGAAGCACCACGGAGTATCGTTACCGGGTTCTTAACACTCCTCGTACTCGTGTATACATTAGTAGATTGAGATTTGCGCAGTAGATTGGTTGAAACACGTCATATCGCCTCTTGTGACGGTGCGAGAACACTTCCGAATGCCTTTGAGTGGAACCGCAAAGGCCAAGCGGCGCGACGCGGGAGCACAGACAAACCATGGCGCGGGTTTTTCTGCAGTCTGGGGGGTTTTCCGACAGCAGAGGACGCAAAGCAAAACGGGTCGTCAAAATCAACCCGTAAGTCAAAAACGCCTCATTCAATCAGGATTACTTATACCGACCCCACCTCTTAATTTACATCTTCCGATCATACCACCTTGAATACAGCGATACCCATCAGAACATCGAACTTAAGCACGGTTGGGCAGGATTAGTACTAGGCTGAGGAATCGCCCGGGAATCCCCTGTGTTGGAAGGTTTTTGCTGATTTTTGTACGCGTTAAGCGACGCTGCAGGCTACAGGATACACGCCGCAGCAGCCAAAAACAAGACCAAAACATCATCGAAGACTACGACAGTCGATTGCATCACCCTCGCTTCTAGATTAAGATACCGGTTACCAACAACGCACCTACCGCATTAAACTCCCGAGTACCCCGCTTTGAATCCGCCGACTCCGGTCGCGCACGGGTTCGGGGTGACCAGCACTGCTACACCAAAAATCCCAATCCCGAGAAACAAAAACAAACTCCACCGGTTCTCCGACTGCAGGGACATGAGGTGCGGTTCGAAGGGGTGCGTCGCGGCGAACTTGTCGGGCGAGTTTGTCAGCCCAATAAACTCGCCCAATGCTCGGGCGACGGTTACCGGCGAGTGCGCACCCACGAGCGGCACGACTAACAGCCGGTCACTCGGCACACCCGCCTTGACCTTGGCGATGTGATTCACATACGCCTCGCTCCACACGCTGGCGTCGAACTCGAACGTGGAAAACGTCTTTTCCCACAAACACGGGTACGCGTCGCACGTGTGGTGCGTCGCGTCGCCGCACGCGGACGACGTGCTTCTACTGACCGGCGCCGCGCCTCCCACCGCGGCGCTGACACAGCCGCACTTCACCCCCAACGTCCGCGCTTGCGCCGCCTTCAGTTTGATTCGTGAAAGCCACTGCTCCACCGGGGTCTCGAAGAGCAGAAATTTTGAGTCCGGGAAGTCAAGCACCAACGAGTCCACCACGCTCGGGAGGGGGAGCCAGTTGGAAAAGTCGTAACCGGACACCAAGGACACGTCGCTGGTCCCGGTGCACACGCTCACGCCCAGGCGCGCGTCCGTTTCGGTCACCACGCCTCCCCAGTATCCTTTGGCGAAGTGTTTGTCCCCGTGAAGGGATACATAGCCGAGGCTCTCGAACCACTCCGCCGCGATTAGTTCAACCTCCGGGTCCAGGCCGAGGGAAAAAACTTTCTCCCGGGAAGTGACGAACTTCGCGAGGCGCAGGCCGGGGTCTTTACTACCAGAGGCGCTTCCTAAACCGGTGTTAGGCGGGTTAACAGGGGTAACAGACACCGCTCGCGTATGTTGCGCCCGTTCCGCCTGTTGCTTAATTTCCTGCCCTACCACCCTAAGGGCTTCGATTTGGGATTTATCAGGTCGCCCGTCGCCGGCGACGCGTGTTTCCATTCGTCTCGAAGAAGCGCCGAAAATCTTGGCGAACGCGCGCCAGCCGTGGACCATGTCGTTTTGGTCGAACGGCGGGTTTCGGGAGTGCTCACCTGTGTAATCAGGGCTTAAGGTCCCGTCGGGGTTCGTTGCGATGCCCAGAGAGGCGAGTGGGAGGGTATTTGGGGCATCCTGGGAAGCCTTGTGCTGTGGAGGGAAGACGACGGTGGGAAGTCGATGGTGGGAAGCAATCGGTCAGCAAAAAGACGAAATCGAACGCGGATCGGAACCCCACAACACGGTCCGTGTGCGGCGGCGAGAATCTCGTCAACTCCAAAACGGTCGTACCACTACGGTCGCATTCGCCACGACCACACCAGCAATCGCCACGACCACGGAGAGATAGGCACGCGCGGTGCGCATGGTGCCCGCGGTCGGCGCGGCGAGGTGTGGAGTGGTGGTTACCCATTTGCGCTTTTTGACGCGTCTTTGATGACTACTACGATTTTTCTCGACACCCCGAGTCCTCTCTCGTGCACACCGCATCGCGCGTGAGGTCAGCGCGGCTTTTGCGTCGGTACATGTCCGCCGTGCTCCGCCACGTGCTTCTCCTGCAAAGAGACGTCCCCGCGGCGGCTAAGTTTTACCGCGACGGTTTGGGTTTGGTGGTGCACGTGTGCACGGAGAGGTGGGCGGAGCTTGGAAACGGGGTGGAGGAAGGAGGCGACGTCGGGAGCACGGGGTTTGCGAGTACTGGAAGCACTGATAGCACGAGCGCTGGTGGTACTGGAAGCACTGGAAACACACCCCCAACCCCCCACCCTCAAACCATAATAGCCCTGAAACACGTGGATTCCGAGGCGCACCGAAGCACGGGGTACTCGCCGATCTTGTCATTCACGGTGCGCGATTTAAACAAAACCGTGACCAACCTGTTGAACGCGGGCGCGAGTTTAGACGGGCCGATTTTGTACCCCACCAAAGGCAAGGTCGCCGCCCTGCGAACCCCGGACGGGCACATGCTGGGGTTGTTCGAACCAGCGGAAGGCACGGAGGTGTGAGATTTTTGGTAGGTGCGGTATTAGGTGATTACAGATACGAACGGTATAGGCGTGGATTCGGCGCGGTCAAGGCCTCCGTCGAAATGACGTCCCCTCTTAGAAGTCCCCAAGCCCCGGCGGGTCGACGACGCGTGGTGCTTCACGTCGACGCGGATGCGTTCTTTTGTCAGTGCGAGCGTTTGTGGGACCCTGGAAAGTTCGCCGGCGTGGACGCGTTGGCGGTGTTTCAACACTCCGAGGTCATCGCGGTGGACGCCGGGGCGAAGCGGTTGGGGGTGAAAAAGTACATGACCCCGGAGGATGCTCGGAGGGTGCTCCAAAACGCAAGCGCGAACCACGCGGTGTTGCAGCACGTCCCCACCACGGACGACTTTCGGGTGACGTACACGCGGTACCTCGAGATGAGCAAGGCGTTACACGTGTTGTTGGGTTCGCCGGAAATGAACCACGCGGTGGTTGACGCGATTGCCAGAAGCGCCGGCGGTACGAACGGTTCAGCAGAACCCGTGGGTAGACGAATTGCTCGTGAAAAGAACTACACTGGAACTGCGGTGGATGAAAAAACCGTACCCGCAATCGTAGTGGAGAAAGCCTCCATCGACGAGGCGTACGTCCAGCTCCCCAAAGGGTGTCAACTCGCGGAAGTCGCGCTTCCAGTCGCGAACGCGATTCGCGGGTTGGTTGAAAAAAAACTGGGCCTGACCGTATCCGTCGGCGCTTCGTGGAACAAGAGCTTTGCGAAGTGGTCGAGTCTCGCGGCGAAGCCGGACGGGGTTTTAGTGACCGTTACCGACGACAGTAACGGCAATAGTGGTGAACAACGCTTGGCGGGAAGTGAGGGTGACGTAGTCGGGGCAAACGGACTGGACGGTACGCGCGTGGTATCGCCCAAAGTTCTTTTGGGTTTGACGCGAGTCACGAAAATAAAAGGGTGCGGGTCGAAATCCGTCGCCGAAAAGTTCGCAGCCCTGGGCGTTCGCGTCTTGTGCGACGTTTCTGGGCTGGGCGACGACGCTTTCGCCGTCGCGAACACGCTGCGCTACACGGTGGGGCTGCCCAACGCGATCGTCAACCGAATCGTGCAGATTGTTTTTCATCACGCCGACCACGACCCCGTGTTGAACAAAGGACACGAACGCAAATCCGTATCCGTGCACATGTCCCTCGCCACGACCCAACGGCGCATGCCCCGCGGCGCGACCCACGTCGTGCCAAGTACGGGCGGACGCGAGGGGTGGTTCGACCCGGTCCGGGTTGGCGAAACGAACCGCGTACAAAGCGCCGTCCACGCCATGTCCGTTGACCTTGCGCAACGGGTGTTGGACGAAATCTTATTGAACAGCACGGTGTTCTTCGGTGAGGTTGCGCACCCAGAACAGCCCGGGGTCCAGGAAGCGCTTGCTGGTCCGCCGGTGGGAAGGTATCCCCGAGTTTTGCAGGTCGCGGTGACAAGCGTCGGTGTGACGTCAAACCCCGCGCGCGGTCACGGCGGTAAACGCGGTCGTGACCGACCAAACACCCCGCTCACGGTTTCGCGGCAAACCGGGTTCCCGACGCTTGGCGATACGGTACCGACTGCACCCGGAAAATGCACCAGGAACCCGACTGCACCCGGAAAATGCACCCGGATCGCCAAGGGTCTCGGCGAGGCCATCGCCGCCGCGGCGCGTTCGTTACTCGCGACGCTGCTTTCAAAAACAAACGACGACGCCTTACTCACGAAGCTTTCCTTGACCGCGAGCGATATTCGATGTGACAGGCGAGTCCCGACCGGTATTTTACGAGCCTCGGCGATCAAGGATTTGTTTCCACCGGTGGAAACGATGGCGAGAGATATTGACGATGCCAATGTTGTACGCGGCACGGGTGTCCGAGCCGTACTGTTTCCAAACGAAAAAGAAACCCCTCTCGCCGAAAAAGAAACCGAAACCGAAAGTTGGCGGTCGCGAAACGGCAGCACGCCGATCGATTCCGTTTTGTTGTTCCGGGCGCTGGGGCGGAGGGAAATAGACGAGGGTACCGTGCACGACGCGAAGAAAGCGAGGGTGGCGTTTCTTGGGAGACACACACGATAGGACGGTTTGTAACGCAAACGCCGTGGCTAGAAAAATTGAAGCACTCCTTTTCGGACGTCGGATCAAATTCGTCCTCTCCGAGAGCCGTTTTCCTTTTTTTCCCTCTACTGCGACCTGATGCCCTCGTCAGTGCTTCACACGCCGGTGCGTGGCGGCGCGCGGTCCAAGCACGATGGACAAGCAGTCCTCGCTCGACGCGGGGAAGAAGAAGGTGGGTTTGTTTGGGTTTGGCAATTCGCGTGTTCTCTCTCCTGACTGTTTGCGCACACGCGCTCGATCGCGTGGCAGATCTTTCGTGGCGGTCGATCGCTCGTTCCCACCCCGCGGCCTCTTCAGATGCCGACAACTCGAATCTTCCCTGACCTGTTCCTAAATCCAATCCACCCATCCCCAACTCAACACCAGCTGGAAGAGTTCCGGCGTCGCAAAGCCGAGGCGAAGCACGCGTCGCGGAAAGGGGTGGTGGTGGATGACCCGCAGCGGCCCGCGGCCGCGACGCTGACGGAGCTGGACGATTCGCGAAACGCGGATGCCGGTGCTTCGGATGATCTCCCTCCGCCACCGCTCGGACCACCGCCGGTGGTGCCTTTCCCGGGCGCGTCCGTAACGCCTGACACGCTCAGGGAGCTCGCACCGGAGACACCGTTCGTTTCTTCGCCACCGCCTGCCCCCCCGCAACCCACGCCGTTCGTCCCGACGCGAGTCACAAACCCGCCGGCGTTCGAACATCCCGAGGCATCTCTCGTGCCGACGAATGAAAACTATACCCTAAACCCGCAGACGACGAGTTTCGGGTCGATCGAGACATCCACGCACCCAGGGGAAGCGATGGGCAACGGCGACGGATCACGTTTGGACGACGCACGCGAGCTTGAAGCGAGGGCCAACGCGGCGCTTCAATCCGAGGTGGACACCGCGCGCGCCGAGCTGGAAGCGGAGCGCAGTAAACTGGAACGCGTGGGGCGACTTTTGGTTGAGGCGCAGGAAATGGCGGAAACCGCGAGCGCCCGGGCGGACGCCGCGGACGCTGTGGCGGTGGAAATGCGGACGGATTTGGCAAAGATGCAAGCTGATTTGTCATCAGCAGCGCTTGCGAGGGAAACGCTCGCGTCGCAAATCGAGCTCGCGAAGCAGCAGGCGCGAGCGGAAACAGAACGCGTCCGCGCGACGCTCGCGGTACAAATCGAGACGCTCGCGAAAAAGAACGAGGACCTCACCTCCAAGGTTTCCAAAGCGGTCAAGAAGGGGAAGGGCATCGAAACGGAGAAGAAGGCACTGGAGGCTGAGTTGGGAGGGTTGCGAGCACTGGCCGCGGTGCCGGTGGAGGCACCGCCTGTGGACACGGCGTCGCTTGACGCGGTGAAAACGGAGGCGGATGCCAGGTGAGTATTTCCCATTTAACACATTCCGCCGACTGATTTCCCATACAAGACTGACACTTTCTTTTTTATCTCTCAGGGTCGCAGAGGCGGAGTCGAGAGCGGCGGCGGCGGAGACGGCGGCGGCGGCGGCGACGAAAGCCGCGTCTTCAGCGGCGGAAGCGGCGAAGGAAGAGTTGGAGATGGTGGAACGGAGTGCCGAGGATGCCGCGGCTGAAGCGTCCACCGCGTCGAAGCGCGCGCTCGCGGCTGAAACCGAAGCCGCCGAGGTTAAGGCTTCGTTGGCGCTTCTCCAGACCGCGCTTGTGGAGCAAACCGCGGCGCTTGACAAAGCGCGGGCGGAGGGCGACGTGTCGTCTGCTGAGGGGTCGCGGCTGTTGCGTGAAGCGGAAGCTGCCCTTGCCGAGAAATCGCAAACCGCTGCTGCGCTGGAGGCGCAACTCGCGACGGCGCGCGCGTCTACAGAAACCGCAAGCGCGGAATTCGCGGCGGCGAAGGAAGAAACGTTAAAAACCGCCACGAAGCTCGCCGCGGCGGTGAAAAAGGGAAAGGCCATCGAAACGGAGAAGAAACGATTGGAAAGCGAGGTTGATGTTTTGAAAGCCACGGTTTCGAAAGGGGCGGACCGGGGGGAACACGAGACCGCGTTGGCGGAGTCGCGCGTGGAGACGCAGACCGCGATTGCCGCGTGCGAACACGCGAAACGGGAATTCATCGCGTATGTCGGCGGTTCACCATTCATGACTTGCGCGGAAGCAGTAGCCGCAGCGCGTGCCGAGGCTGCGCAGGCGTACCAAGAGTCGACCTTAGTCGCGGTCGCGGAGGCTGTCGCGGCGGCCAAGGCGGCGCTCCAAGCCGCGGCGGGTTCGGCTGATGCAGCCATCGCCAACGCCGTGGCGATTGCCGTGGACACAGCCTTGGCCTCTGCTAAGGAAACCTGCGATGCGGACATTGTCGCTGCTGTTGATGCTGTGAAAGCTCAGAGCGCGGCGGAGATTGCCTCACGCGCTGCTCTTGTGGAAGAGGCGAAAAACGCAATCGCGACTGAAGTCGCTTCGGCGTTGGCAAAAGCGCGGGAAGAAACCGCGGTCGCCGTCGAAGCGGCGAAAACGGAAACCCGGCTCTCGGCCGCGGCTTCTTCCGAGGAAACCGTCGCTGCTGCTGTAGCAGCAGCAGTACATGCGGCTCAGTTAGAGACCTCTGCTCTTCTTGAGGAGGCGAAAAACGCCACCGCCGCGGCGCAAGCCAAGCTGGAGAAAGCGGTGATGAAGGGCAAGAGCGTGGAGAGCGATCGGGCGACGCTTGTTGACGAGTGTGAGGCGTTGAAAGCGACGCGAGTGAGTGACATCGCGAAAAACTCCGAAAAACTCGCTCAACTGGAAGCCAAGTTAGTTAGTAGCACAAGCGCAGTCGCCGAGGCGCAGGCAATCGTCGTTTCTGTCGGCGACGCGGACCAGGAGGCGTTGCGCGTCGCTCAAAACGAAACAGACGCGGCGAAGGCTGAGCTTGAGCTTGTTCAGAAAAACGCGCGCGACGCGGCGGTTGCGGCGGAGGCGGATTTGAAGCGCGCGGAGGCGGCGGAGACGGCAGTTGCGGAAACCAAAGCCGCGCTTGCGGCCTCGGAGGCTGCGCTTTTGGAAGCGAGGGCCGAAGTGAATGCGACGATCGCGGAGGCGGAAGCGGCAAAGGCGCAAAATCGGGCGGAAATTTCAGAAGAAACGTCTCAACGAAGCGAACAAGTTAATCAAGCGTCGGCGTCGCGACTCGCCGACGCCGAAACTCGCGCCGCAAACGCTGAGGCTGCTGCGGCAAACGCCGGGGCTGATGTATCTGCCGCCACCGCTTCGCGAGATGCCGCGTTGCGTGAGCTCAGTGCTGTGCAAACGCGTCTGGCCGCTGCGCAGGCGGCGCCGCAAGAAACGGACTCAACCGCTCTCGAAGCGGCTCGCGCTGAGACCGCTACCCTCGCCGCGGCGCTGGCAGAGGCGCGAGGGTTGGTCACGAGCACCCAGGCGCAAACTCAATCGTTTCAAGCGAAGCACCTGGAGCTTGAGCGAAGCATCGTGGAACAACGAAACGCGAGCGAAACGACGCAACGCGAGCTCGCGCAGGCGCAACAGGCGTTGCAACTTTCGCGCAACGAAACGGCGCAAGCGCAGGCTCAGGCGCAACAAGCTTATGCTCAAGCGCAACAAGCGCAAGCGCAGGCGCAACCTTTCGTGCCTGTTGCGTCTGTCCAGAGATCGGAGATATCACAGCGGGGAGCCTCTCGTGGAGGTAACGGGTTCCTGGCCACTTCAGGCGGCAGCAGTGGCGATTTGTACGACGCGGAAGGCGGCGGCGGGCTCATCGACGGCGCCGGCGGGAAGTTTGAGCCGCTGGTGACGAAAATAAAACAACTCGGGCAAAACGCGCCGGCGCTGCGGAACAAACACGTGTTGCGTGCCGCTGGGACGCTAGATAAAGCGAGCGGGTATTTGCACAAAAGGCCGCTGTGGAGGCTTGGGTTGTTGGTGTACGTGCTGTTCGTGCATCTGTTGTGGCTGCTGTTCTGAGAGCACGGAGAGGCGAAACTCGTTGTGATTGATTTCTTGAAGCCAACTCGTCATTCAATCGTCACCAAATAGCGATCAGTCAGCAAACAGCGAACTAAAACCACTGGTCGCGCCGCGACGCGAATGCGACTGGCGAAAGATGCAGTGAAAGTAGAGCGGTTACTATTACGGGTAAATACAATTTGTTAATTAACACAGCGGCGCAGAAAAACCCTCCTTCGCCTTTTCACGAACTCACGCACTGCTCTACGTTGAGTCCAGTGCTTTCAACCCTGAACCCTAAACCCTACAAAAAAGATTAAACCCAAAACCCAAAATCTTCGTCTCGCAGCACGTGCACTTGCGAGGGAGGATTTTGATCCCAGACACTGCGGTGGGTACCAGTCGTGTCGGCCACTTCCTGACTAAACCTTGTCATTCCTTCCCCAGCACCACAAAGCGCCGCTCTCAACCACGGCGCAGGCGTGCTGCCAACCAACACTCAGCGATTTCACGTTTGAAATCGGGGACCCGTCCGCGTTGGTAACCGTCGTGGCGTACGATCGCGACGCGACGTCGCCTACCCCGCGCTGGCCGTATTGATTACTCCCCCAACACTCCACGAAACCGCTTTCAAGCAACGCGCAAGTGTACCCGTACCCAATGCCAACCGCCAGGCTCGCGACGTTGGTCACGCCGACAACAGACACGGCAAACGCGCTGTCCACTTAGTTTCCATCCCCGAGCTGTCCTTGGTTGTTTTTACCCCAACAAGACACGGTTTTATCAACAAGCACGGCGCACGAGAACATAAATCCAAGCCCAAGGCTCTGCGCGCTAAATTTGGAAGCGCTGGGGGCACCAGCACGAACGTACACGTCAGCGCCGCCCTGCGTAGTCGCCGTGTAGCCGCCCCCTTCGTAGCTGTTCCCAATGTAAAGCACGCCTCCAGAATCCACGCCCCAATCTTCCAGTGTAATCAAAGGATCCTGGACCCTTCCCTGGTTGTTCCACCTCGATTCGTGAGGTTCCCCGTTCAACGAGCTCGCGAGAATTTCACGAAGCGCGTTGCTGTACCCTTCGCCATTATTACTCACCGCGCGTCTCGTGGCCGCGAGCCATTTCACGCAGTCGCCTGTAGCGAACAGCAACGTATCCCACCCCGGGACTGTGTTTTCAAAGCCGACGGACCACGCGTTGGTGTCGTCATTTTGGTCCCCATACACATCCGTGCCCGCCAGGACGTCCGTGGTGGGGTGCCATGAGTTTCCTGACGGTACGTGGCGTACTCGTACCCACCCGCCGTCAAACAGATTTGCGCAGTCTGTCAAGTTGCTCGGAGGGGCGGAGGACGTCGTATTTAACACAGCTCGAGGGACGAACGAGGGTTCCGCGGTCGGCGAGTGCATGGTGCCGTCCCCGAGCTGCCCTTGTGCGTTGTATCCCCAGCACTCCACAGAGTTATCATCGCACACGCCACAGCGGTGATACCCTCCACTTGCGAAGTTCACAAAGGATTTGTTCTGCGCCCGCACGCACGTTGCGTACGCCCCGAGAAGACACGCGATCAAAGCGCTTTGCGTTGGCCCAAACATGTTGCACAGCCGCATGCGATGTGATCTCGTCGCGTTGTTAATAATGCCGAAGCGACGCGACGAGACAGGTCGGGGCGCGCGGTCGGTAACGTGATTCGTCTGACGCCGTCATTCACTCGCGCGAGGGGATCGATTCTGACGGAGGATACGTTGATGTCGGTGCGTTCGAGTGTGCGTCCGCGCGTCGACGAGTGGTCAGATTGGAGCGCCTTTGTGGCATGTGTCTACGCAGTTCCAACTCCGACCTTATCCGACAGCAGAAAACGGGAAAACCACCTAAAATCACCGAAAACGCCCACTTTTCGAGGGGGTCGTGCCGCTCGACGGCACGCATGAGACCTTCCGCATGACCAGCGGCGCCCAAAAACTCAGGCATGGACGCTACACTTATGTGCTAGGATCCCCAAGCGTCCGCATCGTAAACAGATGCGTGTGCGCTCCAGAGAGGCGGACGAGGCCAATGTGCACATTTTGCACCATCAAAAAAGCCGAAAAGGTCCTCAGCTGAAAACTGCTGCTCAAAGACGACCTGCGAAGAGTCAGCGCAAGTAGCTTCTCAAAAAACGTAGCACCCGACTCCACACCATGACGCTCGCGGCGTCGGTTTCGGTGCACGCGCGCTTCCGCGTTTCGAGTTCTCGGCGCGTCTCCACGCGTGGACGGGCAGTGTTCTTTCCAGCGCGCGTCGCTTTTACGACCCGAGCCGCTCCGGGGGACGACATGCAGATCCCGGGTGACACGCTGGACAATCTCGCGCGTGTTTTGGGAGCCTCCCAGGATGACGAGGACGAGGTTGGGGACGAGGGCCCGAGCACGTCCGCATTTAAGGACCCGTTCGCGGACCCCACCCCTGACGACGTGCGACGAGGGTCCTCCGCGAAAACCACTTCTGGTGGTGGGAACAACACCACAAACTCCTTCGAAGCGAAACGCGACGGAAGGAACGACGTGTCCGATTTGTGGAATCTGAAGTTGCGTTTGCGAGGCGGCGTTTCATTGGCGCGCGCGATGACGGCGGGAAACGTTTTCTCCCAACGCCTAGCCGACGTCACGGTGGGAGACCTGGTGGTGGTGGGAAACGACGTACCCGCCTTGAGCCTTTGGAAAAATCAGCACTACACGTTGCGGCGAATATACTTCCAGCGGACAGACGACGACGTGGGGAGTCGTCGCGTGGACGCGAACACGTTTGGGGACGAATTTCCCGACCGCGACGATGCACCAAACTGGACTTTGTACGTAGAGTTGTTTTCCACCGAGTACCACGCCAGCCCGGTACGCGTGGAACCGGCAACGGTGGGGCTGCACACCGTGGGAAGCGAAATCGTAGACGCGCTGTACGTAGCGATTCCCGTGTCTCTGTTCTGGGCCGGTTTGGGGTACGCGTTCGTGACCGCGAGTAGGTAGATTTTTGTTTTGTTTTTTTGTGCAGGTGCGTTCTTTTGGCAATCGCGAGAGAGTTGTCATAACACGCAGACTCTACGTACACTAAATAGTCATACGCAGTGATAAAATAGGCTAGGATCTAGCCGCTCTAGTTAGCGCGATGTTCGAAAAAAAAAAATACAGCAGTGATGCTCAGTTCGCAAAATTATTACAACTCGGTCTCATCTCGCCGAGGCCACGCGTACGCTTTCTTGTTTGACCTGTTCCTTCGTCGCCGCGTTTTCGTCCTCCGCCTTCTCCGTGCCCAACCTAACCACCCTTTTTTTCGCCAAAACGTGCGCGCCGAGGGGAAACGTGATCGTGGTGTCGTAAAAAAAAGGCAACTCGAACCCCGGGTCTTTCGTTGGGTCCGTTTCGAACTCGAACCGCTGCACCATGGACGCCAGGTTAACCGTAGTGGCTAACAACGCGAACGTCCCTCCAATACACGACCGAGGCCCCGACCCGAACGGCGTGTACGTGAAGTCCCGCCCGCTCGAGATCCGCGCGGTCGCCCGGTCCATCTGCAGCTCGATTTCCTTCCGATCCGCGTTCGGTCCCGCGCTTTGCAACGCGAGCCGCTCCGCGTTCGCCCTCAAGTTCTCCTCCGTGAACCGATCCGGGTCGAACGTGTCCGGGCTTTCCCACACACGCGGGTTCCGGCCCATCGCCCAGCTCGATAGCAAGATGAAATCACCGGGTTTCACCTTGTGCCCGGAAGGAAGCACGTCGGGCGCTTCCACTAACCGGGGAAACAAATTAATAGGCGCGTACTTCCGCAGACTTTCTTTCACCACCCGCTGCGATTGGGAAAGAAAAGTGTCAGTCTTGTATGGGTAAACAGTGTTGGGATTTGGGGGAGGCCCAATACGTACCTGCGTGTACGGCAGTTTCCCCTCCTGCACGTCCTTGAACGTGGGGGCTTTCCCTTTCAGTCCCCTAACTTCCTCGGCTACTTTTTGTTGAATCTCGGGCATGCGCGCCAGGTGGTGCAGATTCACGGTCAAGTTCGACGCCGTCGTGCGGTGCCCGGCGGCCATTATGTCGTTCACGTCGCCCCAGACTTCATCCTGCGATTGTAAAAATAAAGTGTCAGTGTTGTGTGAGCAAACAGGGAGGCCGGGATTTGGTGAAACACAAGTCTACGTACCTGCGGGAGCGGGTTTCCATTCTCGTCAGTCGCGCGCAACAGCGAATCAAGCAAACAGTAATCCTGCGTGTCCCCTTTTTCAGCGTTCGCCGCGAGCTGCGTTCGCCGCTCTTCGATGATGTGCACGCCGTTTTGCTCCAAGATTTTGTACCCCTCCTTCAACTCCCGCACCCTTCCTATTCCTAAAAAGTTTTGCAGTTTCAAAATAGGCACCGGGGTGATGAACAGCTCGCCCATTATTTGCGACGTCGTGTTATACGCGTCCAAAACTTTCGTGATGATGGTTTCGTCGGGCGCTTTTCCCCCGTTTAAACTCGCGTTGATTCCCTCGACTTGCTTGAAGTCCTTGTTAAACGCCAGCGAGGTGACTATGTCTAGGGTTAGTTTCTGGGAGTGGTCGTCGATGTCAACCGCCAGCGCATCACCCCCGTTGGTTTCGCAGTTGGTTTCCCACGCATCAAGCAAAGCCCCGACGCGTTCCTCCACCCTCCCCGAAAACTGCTCCAGCGAGAACGAGTTCATGAACGGTTTCTGACACATCCGCCGGTGTTCCCGGTTGTACCGCCCGTCACTTCCCGTGATGCCTTTGTTTTTAATCACGTACCGAAACGCGTCTGGAAGCATTCGCAGTTTGTAGTTTTTCGCGTTTGTGTGACACACGTACTGAGATGGGTAAAACAAAGTGTCAGTCTTGTATGGGCAAACAGCGCGCTTGTCTTGTGCGCAATCGGCAAACCAGTCAGGCCGTGAGATTGGGAAAGGTCGGGTAGTGGGTGGTACTTGCTGACTGCACTCCATACAGGCATCAAACAGTGTTGGGATTTGGGAAACGCAACGCGTACCTCGACGATATCGGGGTCGATCGTGCTCACGCAAAGCGGCCCCACGAGGTTTTTAATCCCCACTGTTTCTTGACCCGTTAAATCGCACCACTCCAGCATGGCTTCGGGCATACCCACCGGCGAGGAACCCGCTTTCAGGAGGGATTTGAAAAACACGGAGTTGTCCAGCATGGTCGGGCCTCCAATCGGTACTTTCGATTTCGTGGGGAGTATCCCACCAAGCGAGGCGTTCAACGATGTGTACGGGCAATCCGTGCTTTCCTTGCTGGTCTCCAAGTTCACTGCGGTGGTTGTGGTGGTGTCGAACTCCTCGTCGCACACGGCCGCGCCGCGGGCGCGTTGTTCAGAGGTATCAGCCACCGCGTATGCTCCGACACCATCACCCGCATCGGACGGTGCGGAGGCGATGGCGAGGCGACGCACGCGCGTGTGGCGCGACCGCGGCGGCATGGACACGCCGTTTACCCGTGGCCGTGACGACGCGCCTCGCGCCGACACCCCCACCGTGTTCGGAACGAACAAAGAGCTCGATGCCGACGCCATGGCGCAGAGGCGAAGTGTCCTTGCGACGGTGTGATGGGCGCCGACCGTGAAAAGCCTCGGATATCCAGCGCCACAGCCAAAATCGAACGCTCGCGATTGGCGGAGCCGGCGGATGTAAATCAATCCATCGCGTGGGGCCGATTTGCGCATACGCCTACCCTATGGGCCGTCACGTGAGTGTCCCCGGCGTTACCCCTATCCGAATCGCGAAACGAAACGCGAAAACGAAACGCACGAAAGACAAGTTTCGCGAGGGGAAAGAAACAGTTTCCGAGATTTGGCGCGTCCGTCGCGCACATTCCGCGACTCACCGCCTCTTTCGCGAAGTGTGTGGACGCACGCGTGGTACCGCAATTTCGTCACCGAACGTAGTTGTATAGTGCCAGTTTCGTTCTTTACGAGGCGCGCGTCACAGTAACGAGTACCGATACGTGTCTCGAAGCGACCGTACCAAAAAGCAAAATCCAAAAAGCCAAAAGCAACGACACCGAAGATTTGGCCAACATGGATGGCCAAATACAGGTCGTGGTGCGGCTCCGTCCCATGAGCGAAAGGGAACAGAAAGGCAACACCCTCCCTGTCGTGACTGCGTCCACAGAAAAGAAGGAAGTCACGATCATAAAAGGCGCGGGTACCCGTACCTTACGCTCCACGTTCAAGTTCGACAACGTGTTCACGTCGTTTTCCACGCAAAAAGAGGTAAGTGTTGGGCCTTTCCCAAATCCCGCCTCCCTGTTTTGCCGATTGGCCAGAGTAGTTACTGTTCTCATACACGTCACGAAAAGACTGACCCTTTTCTTGTACAACAAAAGGTGTTCGACCAAACCCTCGCACCGGTGATTGCCGACGTCCTGGACGGGTACGAATCCACTGTTTTTGCGTACGGACAAACCGGCACGGGGAAGACGCACACCATGGAAGGGTCGCTTGACGTTCCCGAGGACCGGGGGGTTATTCCGCGCGCCGCGTTCGACGTTTTCCGCAGACTGAAAGACGACACGAACAAGTTCGTAGAACACAAAGTCACGGCGTCGTTTTTGGAGATCTACAACGAAGAGCTTTGCGATTTGTTGGCGGACGAGTCCGCGGAGAACATGAAGTCTCGCGAGACTTCCGCGGAGGACGACGCGCGCGGCAACCGCTCTGGAAACGACACGAGCAAACCGTCCAGCGACTCCTCCTGCATCAAAGGACTGCGGCTAGTGGAGGACCCGGGAGGACCTGGGAAAAAGAAGGGAAAGGGCGTTTTCGTGATGGGTCTCACGGAAGAGGTGGTTACGTCGCCCGAAGACGTCCTGGCGCTGATGTACGTATTTGTATTACCCAAATCCCAACACTGTTTGCCCATACGAGACTGACACTTTTATTTTACAATGGAGGCGACGCGCCTCCGTGAAGCGCCAGGTTGGGGAAACAAAAATGAACAAGCAATCCTCGCGGTCGCACTGCGTGTTCACCATGTGTGTTACGAGCCAGCAACTGCTAACTGATGGGTCGCGTTTGGAGTGCGCGGGGAAGCTGCACATGGTGGACCTGGCCGGGTCGGAGTGCGCGAAGAGCGCGGGGTTTACCGGTTTAGGGTTGGATTTGGACGCGAACCGCGAACGCGAACGGAAAAACATCAACCAGAGCTTGCTAACCCTAGGGCGAGTTATAACGCTTTTAAAGAACGGCGGCAAGGCAAAAGGCGAGAGGATTCCGTACCGGGACAGTAAACTAACAAGGCTGCTCCAGGAAAGCCTGGGCGGCCGGTGCAAAACCTGCGTCATCGCGACGGTGTCCCCAAGCGCCATGTCCGCGGAGGTACGGCCTTGGGGCTTTCCCAAATCCAGACACGGTGGTTTGCCGATTGTCAACAGTGATTACTCACTTAACATGGCCCGAAAGACTGACACTTTTCTTTCTCAATCAAGGAAACCCTGTCCACGCTGCAGTACGCGCAAAGCGCGCACGGCATTGTTAACAAACCGGTGGCGCAATCCATGCTGAAACTCAACGTGGATGGAGCCAGCCGACCTACGACCGCGCGGGGCGACGGCACCAACATGACAGGCCAAACCGCCCAAGACTGGGCGGAGATGGAAACAAGGATGCACTACCTCAAAACGCAGGCGGAGGAAGCCGCGGCGGCGCTGGCGCGGAAACACGCGGAGCAGTCGTTGCTTGTTTTGCGCGCGGAAACCGCGGAAGGCAAGGTTGCTGCTGCTACAAAAGCGGTGGCGATCGCTGAAACAGAACGAATGAAGTGTGAGGAGTTGTTGACTTTGGAACGAGGGGAGAAGACTCGGTTGACCACGCTTTGTCGCGCGCGCGTTTTTACTGAAAAAAAACTCACAAACGAAGCCCGGGGTTTGCTGGAAACCCTGGACGCGTTCGCGGAGGCGGCGTCGCAAAAAACGCGGGCGCTGGAACTGGCGTCTTTGGAAGAAACGAACAAGCGAGTCCTCGCCGCGCGGTTTGGGGAACAAGCGGTAGGGACCGTGCATAAACTCGCGGCGGCGGCGGCGTTAACTTCGAAAAAGCTAACCGCCGCGCACTCCGCGGCGCGGTCCGCGGCGAGGTCGGCGGCGACCGCGGCGCTCGCTGGCCAAGAAGCGGCGGCTACGCAAATCGCCGCCACAGTGGACGGCGCGGTTTCTAACGCCCTCGAGGCGTCCTCGGCGCACGCTGCGCATGCAACAGAGGCGTCTAAGCGCCGTACAAAGCTCTCCGCGAAGCTCGACGCCGCCGCGACTGCTGCGGTGACCGCGGCGCGGCGCGGGGCGGACGACGCGGCGCGGTCGATGCGCGCCGTCTTGGACGCGTTCGCGGTCGGGGAAGACGCGCTGAGGGAGTGGTCGGTTACCACGAGTGACGCGCTTCGTGTGTCTACGGAAAACGCGCTGGCGCTGACTAAGGCGCATACGTCTGTGACCCACACCGGCGTCGCCGAAATCACGAACGCCGTGGACGTCGCCACAGCTTTGGTCGCGGAACAACAGAAACTGTTACACGACGCCGCCGCGCGGCTCGCCGCTTTTGCGGAAAACGCGGACTCGCGGGCCACCGACTTGATTGATTTAACCGAAACGTCTGAATTCTCAACAAGAGCCGCCGCGGATGCCTTAGCCGCCACCGCGGCCGCGCTTGAAGCCTCCAAAGCGGCGCACGAGCGCGAGCGTTTGTTGTTAGCCGAGCTCGCCGCGGAAATCACGGAGCGGGTTCGTAAATCCTCCGAAGCGGCGCAGGCGGCGGCGTTTGCGGCGGAAACCGCGAGGGCGGACGCGACGAGGGCGATGGAACGAGTGAACGCCGACGCGCAGGTCGCCGCCTCGGGCTTTGCCAAAATGAAACGCGGCGCCTGCGACGCGCTCGGCGAGGCGAGGGACGTCTCGGAGAAGGTCGCAAAGGCTGCTCGTTTGGCGGAGTCCGTTTCCAGCGCGCACGACGCCGCGCGCGCAGCTTCCGAAGCCACTGTCGTGGCCGTCTGCGCGGCTGGTACGGCGCTTGGAGATGCGGCAGCTCACTCGTTTCAGGCCACGGAGCAATCAGTCATGGATTTTGCTGCGACCAGGCCCGAGGTTACCCTGGCGGCGGAGAAATCCAACGCGGTGGCGACTGCAAACGTAACCGCCCTCGCCGCCGACGCCGGCGCGACCGTGGATGCCGTGGTGGGCGCGGTTGCGAGGTTCCAAACAAAGGAAACGCAGTTTTCACATGAAGTGGATGTAAGAACCACGGAAGTATCAGCCAAGGCGCTCGCGGAGCTCCGGGAAGGCGCGGCGAGCGCGACCACTTCCGTGATCGCTTTGGCGGGAAACGTGACGGCTCGCGCGACGGAAGTGGAAGGATTGTTGGAGACCGCGTCCGCGGACGTTTCCGCACAACTCGCCACCACCACGACGACCCACACTGGTTTGGCCCGAGATGTCGAAACGCACGTACGAGACGTGGACCGGGCGAACCAAACCGTTCCAAAGGTTGAACCGTTTGATTTGCCGCGGTTCAGCCGGGCGCTTACCGCGACTCCCGCGGATGAAATCGTACTCGCGGGCGGCGTTAGGGCGTCGGCGGGTGATACGGGGGATGATATTCCAGATGACATTTCGCTCGCAGAGGATGCAGACATGGCTGAGGCGGTCGAGGTGAATCCGACCCTAAATCAAGCATCGGTGGAGAACACGGAGTGCGACAAGGAGCGTGAAAACAGGAAACCGTCCATGGCTGCGATGCGTGCTTCAAAATTCGCACCCGGCACTAAGCCCGCGAGACCGGCGTTGAGGGAGGTGAACTGAGTTGGGACGTACACAGGGGCAGTTAGGGTTTAGGGTTGAAAAACTTGGTATTCGTATCTCGTGCCGTGTCAAAACTTCGATTTTCTCACTTCGTCGATTCCACAAACATATCGTCGACGCACACGACGTGTTCGTCGTCGTTGCCTTGCCCGAGCTCCAAAAACACCGAGTTGGCGCGTTCCGCCGCGCGTCCCACGCACCGCGCGCCTTCAAGGTCCACCACGGCACGCACTCCGCAAGGCCCTTCGTGTTTCACCACACTCTTTTTTCCGCAAGGTACTTCGTCAGGAGGCTTTTCCAACGCAAAGTCGAACGCGCCCGTGGTGGAGACGCCGAGGTACAAAACTGGCGAGTCGCCGGGCCAAATTTGCGAGTCGATGCACGCAGTCATGTCCAGACTGGGCTCCCACCAAGTCGATGTGCTGTTCGTCCCGGGCGGTACTGGTAATTGCTCTATGTACGGCGCGATGCGTACGAAAAACGACACCACGCGTCCGTCGTTTCCCCCGAAAGGTTTTAAACTCTTTTCACACTGTTCGCACCTCACTAACAGCCGTCCGCCTGGTTGTAGCACCGCGCACGTAGCGTTGTTAGTGTTCGTGGTAGTAACAGTAGCGTTCGTGTCGTTCCCAACACTACTCACACTACTGTCCACAACCACCAACCCCATTCCCGCCGCGAACAACGAGACGTACCAGTCGCCGTAGGAGTTGATTAACCAGCCCGGGGACGGACCGTTTTCGAAAACGGCAACTTTTCGTTTTTTGTCCTCGTCGCTCAATTCGCCAGCTGCCGCGCGGCCCCCCCACCGCGCCACGCGTTGCCCTGATGAGTCCGCCTTGGTCAACACCCCTTCCATGCCTTCCAACGCCACAGCGTCCATACGCCCAGCCGCACCTAGCCGGGCGTCTACCGGAACTCTCGTCGCGCAGTCCACGGGCCGAAACCGGATCATAACCTTTCCCTGAATCGGGTGCAAAAGCTTCTCATACCCCCAATACGACAAGTCGAAGTGCGGCACCGGACCGCAACAGATGGTTTGCTCGTAGAAGTACGAACAAGGACACTTGTCCACGATTTTGACGAATATCGAGTTTGTTTCGTTCCAGCAACGGGAGTATTCCGCGAGGTACGATTGGTTAACTTTTTTTGTGACGTCGTCGGCGGCGGCGTCGACTTCGCGTAAAAACGGCTCTGCGTTTCGCGAAGGCACGACACGTCCAAACGAATCAAGTGCACCAGGGGCCTGTTCGTAAAACCCGTCCTGCACGATCTCGATCTTGTCGTTCTGATCGAACGAGTGTAACACCGGACCGGTAACGCAGCCGATTTCGTAACAAGTGCCGCACGCGCCTGATACGATTAACAAGAAAGTGTCAGTCTCGCATGGATATTTAGGGAGGCGGAGTGTGGTACTGTTAGTGGGAATTAAAACGCGCCTTCGATCAACCGAACGTCGAAATCAGCCACGGCGGCGACGGCGTCCAGGGGAAAGGGGAAGTTGTCGTTGTTTCTGTTCACGTTTCTTCGTTCCGGTGACTTGTTAAGAAACCCGCACCCGTTGCCGTACAGATCCCCGAACAAGTGCGGCGCGAAGGTTTTTTTCCAGGACTCAGGAGCGTCGAAGTACGTGGCTCTTCCTAAAAGCCAGGCACCGGGTTCATACGCGGGGTCATCCATGGAACGCATCGCGGTTTCGTCGTACCTCTGCACGATTGGTAAACTCGCAATACGCTCGCGTTCGAGTCTTGTTTCGTGTTCTTCGGGCGTTATTGAGGGGGGGGGGGGTAAAGGTGGAGCTTGTTCGTCCTCTTCCGGCGTGGGGGGGGGTGCTGGTAAAGGCGGTGCCAGTGTTGGCGCGAGGATGTCGTTTCTTTTTGTGTCCGTGTCGTTGCTTTTTGTTGCTTCTTGTTCGGGCACGAGGGTGTCGTTGCTTGTTGTTTCTGTTTCTGTTGGCGAGGGGGGGGTTGTTGGTAAAGGCAGTGCCTGTTCGGGCGCGAGGGTGGGTGCGTTACCCGGGTCGTTCGATGCCGGTGACTCCGCGTCAACGTAATCGGCGTGCGATACACCAAAACCGTCCTCACCGAACGGGAACGACCGCGACTCCGCAACGGCGGAGCCCACGCTTTCTTCCGCGCGCGTTTCCTCCGCGCCCACGGGCTCGTAGTCGTACGCGCGGTCCTTGTGCACGCGGTGCGCGGCGGCGAAGGAGAGCGCCATGGCGAAGATGGCGCGCGTGACGAGGGAAAGCGGGGCGAGAGGCATGGCGCGGTGCGTGTGGCGGCTACGCGCGGCGAAGCAAGCCAGTGTGGAAGAACCAAGCGGGGGAAGACCTTCAAGTAAGTCTTGAAAAGGTGACTGCGATTTTTGAAACTCGAGAAGAACAGCGTCAAATTTATTTCTTTTTATAAAACAATCGCTCGCAGAACGTCAGAGACAAAAGCACAGTGTTACGTGCTTCATCTCCCGACCCTGGAGACGCGCTATGTACACATGACGACAAAGGTATTTTCGTTAAGTAACGAGTCATGACTCGTTACTTTTAACTCAACCCTGCTTACTTTTTGGCCGTCGCGCCGTACCCGGCTTCTTCATCTTTGTTTTCTCCTTTTTTCTTGTCCTCCTTCTTCCCCCCTTTCTTGGCGGTCTGGTTTTGGATGTACACCCCCGCGAAGGACGCGACCACCATGACGCCGATGCAGGTGAGGGTTTGCCATTTCGTTAAATCAAGGCCCACGCCGTGGTTCACCAGGTTCTCGAGCCACAAGTCGCCTTGCGTCGATCGCAGTTTCCAGAAGAGGTAGGAGACGCATGAGCCAGTGAGGAAGCCGCCTGTGACGGAGTACACCACTCTCAAGGCGGCGGCTTTGACCATTGATGAGCAGAAATACCCAACCACCACCCCCACGCCGATGGTGATGAACATGTAGTACTCCGGCTGGGGGGGGATGTACTGCACAACGATGGAGTAGCCAACCATGCACGCGCCGCCGCCGACGCCCATCGCGAGGGCGTTGAACACGATGCCCTCCACGAACATCACCGCGATCCAAAGCGCCAGGCCGGCGGCGAGGGACACGGACCATTTTGGCGTGTCCTCCTCGATGCCCAGTTGTGCGCAATAGAAGAGGCCCGCGAAGGTACCAATAGTCATCCCGAGCGCGCAGATTAAGTACTTGTGGAACTTCTCGCCCGTGGTGATGAACGCGAGCGCGGCGGCCAACACTATGAGCGCCATGGCGTCACTTAAGCAGAAACCGCGGTCGGGGTACGCGATTGTTCTTTCCCACGGCACGGGGACGGGGCCGTCGCCTTCGGTCTGTTTGGGGTTACCGGGGTTAGGGGTTAGGGAACACTCATTCAACGTTGCATGCCGGGATTCAGAAAAATCACGTTTTTCACCACTACGTACCTGCGTTTCCCAGTACGCGCTGCTGTTGGTGAGCGTGGCGGTGAGTGCGGCGGAGGCGGTTTTCAGCATCGCGGGGTCGTTCGTGGCCTCTGCTTGGTTGACGATTTCCAGCGTATCAACAAGCCCGGCGATGGTGCCTTGGATTTCGCCCTTGAGTTCAGAGTACCCGTCCTCCGTGGCCTCCGCCTCCGCGGAGGGGGGGTCGTGAATGTACTCCCCGGTTGCCGCTTCAAACACATGCGCGGCGTTCGTGATGTCACCCGGACTCATCTGCGTCATGACGTGGCTCACGTCCGCGTCCATCACCGCGTCGTGAAGGGAACTATAACCCATGGTGCGTTTGCTTTGTCGTGTGGAGGGTGCGGAGAGAGTATGGGCTGGGGGGAGGGGGGGCAGCGCGGCTCGAGAAAATTTGATAGGCAGTAGCGCAACACCCTTGCTCAATAAAATTCATCACAGCGCAAACAGTCTGAATAAAAAAGTTCGGAGCAAAACATCACAGTTTTTGTGAAGTCCAAGCGAAGCGCGTGTCGTCTATCAACACACTCCGCGTCGCGCCTACCCACCGTCGGTACGTACCTCGCGCACGCACATCCGCCCTTTGCGTGTGACTTACTCCACGTCGCAGCGGAACCGCGCACTGCTCGGGACGTACTCGTCGTGGTACCTGCCCACCGTTACCCGCGATCTCATCGGTTTCCATCATCGCGTCGTCCAAGATGAACACCCAAAATGCCGGTGAAACCGCCCCCCTGCTCGCCCCCACCAGCAACAAGCGCCCTTCCTACGCCGCCCCTTCGTCCGTGCGCAACGGCGTCGCCACCGCTCTAGTCGCGGGATGTGTCGTCGCCGTGCTCGCGGTGTCCGGCAGGCTGGCGCCAGAAACAGCGCGCGTGCTTCAACCCCAAACGGCGGGCCTTCCGGCTTCAGCGGCGATGGGAAAGGCCCCTGCGCACCGCGACGTTGCGGCGGTTGGTAACTTTTTCACAGACGCGTGGGACGCCAGCGTGGGCGCGTTGGTGTCCGGCGCGAAGCTCGAGGAAACCGTCGTTCCCGCGCCTGAAGAGGCACCCGAGTACGACGAGGTTTCGCACGACTACGCGGACGCCCCGGGCCCGAATGGATCGGACTTTTACCCCGGCACCCAAGGGTGCGAAGCGACGTGCGAGGGCGACTCCATCGACGAAGAAGCGTGCGCCGCGAACGGTTCGTTTTGCGAGTGGGCAGAAAACAAGTGCTGGAGCATGGTCGGGCCGGATCCGTGCCCCACGGACTGGGGCGACTTCGAAGCGGATGCGTCCGGGTATGGGCGTGATGACCAGGATGCGGAAATGGACCACGCGGAAGTGGACGAAGCTGAAGCTCCCGCGCCCGTGCCGACGCACGACGACGACGACGACGCGTACGCCCCCGGCCCGAACGGCTACGGCTCCGATTTCTACCCCGGCACCGCGGGGTGCGAGTCAACCTGCGAAGGGAACGAGATTGACGAACACGCGTGCGCCGCTATCGGGCCGTTTTGCGAATGGGACGAAAACAAGTGCTGGTCCGCGGTTGGGCCGGATCCGTGCCCCACTGATTTTGGCGACGTCGCTGATGCGCCCGACTCCGGGCCTGAACATATGCCCAAGAGACCCAAGGAGCACGACGAAGTGGAAGCGCCCGCGCCGGTGCCAATGCACGACGACAAAGCGGAAGCCCCTAAGCGCGCGCTCAAGAAGGAACCCAAGAAGACGGCTCCGGCTCCGGAACCCAAACGCAATGACACTGCCGCTCCCGGCCCCATGCCCGTGACCATGAAGGACGAGTTTTACGCCGCTCCCGCTGTGGATACTCTCGGCTCGCTGGAGTCCCTTCACTGGACCACGTTCGACAAGGACGGGAAGGAAACGTTGGTGCACGAAACGCACGACGCGCTGACCGACGCGAAAGCGAAGCGCGCCGACATCTCGGCCAAGCACGTCGCGAAGCACCGCGAGTTCGACGCGGCCAAGGCTGCGATTGAAGACACCAAAAAAGGAACACCGAAGATCAGCAAAGCTGAGCCTAAAACCGGCAAGAAGGAAAAGGAGTCACACCACGACTCGCACCGCTCGCACGAACTGCACGAGCTGCACGCGCACGAACTGCACGAGCTACACGCGCAAAGAGCGGATGAGAAGGTTTCCAAGAAGGCTTCTGATACGGTTTCAGAACCGAAAGAGAAGGAAGTTGAACAGGTCAAGCACGAGGCCACGCACGCGACCGGCTCGGTGACGCGTAAACACGCTCCGTCGTTGTTCGAAGATGAGGTGTTCCGCGGGGACATCGCGAACGGCGTTTCCGACGACGTGATTGGCGATATCATCCGCACCAAGATGGCGGACCACGCGTACACCGGCGCGTTGGAGGATTTGTCCCTAAAGCACTTCGACTTCCGGGTTTCGTTCAAGGTCAACGTGGCAGGTTCCAAGTGCCCTGACGTGTCCGAGGAGGTGTTCCAAAAAGGCGTCAAGGAATTCATTAAAAAGGCGCGCGCGAACGACGCGCGCGCGCGGTTCGGCGTCGACGAACGCTCGCCGCTGGAGAAGGTCACCGAGCGGTACTCAAAGCCGGTGGTGGACCCTGCTTCTTTGCTGGATGACGGCTTGGATTCCGTATTGAAATCAATGACCGTTGGGTCGTGCGAGGAGTTTTCGGGGAACCCGCTTGACTTGAGCGACGAGGCGAAGAGACACGCGTTTGAGGTGACGCTTGTTATTCCAAGGGCGGACGCCTCAACCAACGCGGAGGAAATCGCCAACAGAGTTTCCGAGTTGTTCGACACGAACCACGTGAAAAAGCAACTGGAGCAAATCCACGTCACCAAGGAAAGGGAAGACGCCACTGATGTCATCGTCGGTGACGTCGTCGTGCACGGCATGATCGCGGTGGTGGAGAAGGAGGGGAAGCACTAAGTGCTGTTGAATGTCTTATTGTTGTTATTAAGGCTGGTCTTGTATTACAACACTAAATTGTTCTCGTCTCAACACAACTCGCGGCACGGGGGTGCGCGTTGTTTGAGATCGTCCAACGCGCAATGGCCGGGTACGGCCCGCATTTCGCGACGGCCGCGTCAACACAAATAACCCTGCAGTTCCCAAACTCCGTAACCGCTCGGCAACGCGCGGTGCTCCACGCCGTGGCCACGACGCACGGGGTGTGCCATCAGTCGAACGGTGATGGGGACGAGCGGCGAATCGCGCTCGGTGTTGGTACCGAAGTGGTTTATGTGCGTCCCGAGACGATTGCTGATGACGACGACATATGCGACTTACTCGCAGTACACCTGCAGATATCCCCCGACGTCTCTAAACGCGCGTTCGTTGCACCGGCGCCGAGACCGGAAAAGCGAGGAATCATCGGAGGACGCGATGGAACGCAATCTACAGAATCTTCAGATCCACTCGTATCGTCGTCATCGGCGGCCCCCCATGTTTCATTAGAGCGCGCCAACATCGACGTCACCGCATTCGTCCATAAAACGTTAGAGTCCCTGGAATTGGAACGCGTAGCCGAGGCGGAGCAAAACGACGCGGTTTTGAAGGGCCTTACCCCGAGCGCGGCGCAAAAGAAAGGTCGCGCGCTTCTCGGTTTGAAGTGCGTTGATCAGAAAAATGGTTTCTATGGCAAGACGATCGTCGTGCTGGAGTTAGCGTCGCGACCTACCGGAGACAACAAATCACCCCCCCTACCCCCGCACAAGCTGACACCACACGACATCGTGTGTTTGCGTCCCAATAAGGCGGATAACACGACCGGTACCGAGGAACCGCTTTGCAGCGGCGTTGTGTACCGCGTTCGCGATACGCGTCTGGAAATCGCGGTGGACGAAACCCCCGATTCCTTAGACGGAACGCTACGAGTGGAACGCCTTCAAAACGAAACCTCGCACAACCGACTCGTGGATGCTTTGCGACTGGTGGGAAAGGCGTCCAGTGGAGGCGTGGGGGTTGATTTGACAAAGTTTCCAGGCGCGAGGCTGGTGGAGTACCTATTTGGGAACACCGCGCCGAGAACGTCAGCGAGCGAGGCGTTTGTTTTGGGAGACGACGTCGACACAATCGGTGACGTTACCCGTGCCTCCTCATTCGTCCCTATCAACAAAAACCTGGACCAATCACAGTTCCAAGCCGTTGCGCACGCGTTGCGTTCGCACGACGTCGCGCTGATTCACGGACCCCCCGGTACCGGTAAAACCACAGCGGTTGTGGAGTACGTGCTACAGGAACTTTCAAGAGGAAACCGCGTGGTGTGTTGCGCCGCGTCGAACGTCGCGGTGGATACCTTGGTGGAGCGTATCGTTATGGGGGGCGATGGTTTTGGTGTTGGCGGAGTCGGAGGAGGGGGTACTGATGATACAAAGAGCGCTGATGAGAGTACGGGCACGAAGAGTATGGGTAAGAGGCGAGTTAAAAAAAGCAAGTCGTCGAGCGTTTCCGAGTCCAACTTGATTCGCTTAGGGCACCCCGCGCGGTTGTTGCCGAGCGTGTTGCGTCATTCGCTAGAGGCGGTGGTTTCACGAAGCGACGATTCCGGGTTAGCGAAGGATTGCGAAAAGGAGTGTGAGGTGATACGAAAACGTTTGGCAAAGCTTACGGGACGCATCAGTAAGGAAGAACGCGCGGAACGTTTCGACGCGCGGAAAGAGCTGCGAAAACTGCAAAAGGAAACAAAGCAGCGACAGAAAAAAGCGATAGACGTCGTCGTGGGGGGCGCGAAGTTGATTTGTTGTACCCTGTCAGGCGCGCTGACCGGTGCCATACGAAACGAAACCTTCGACGTCGTGGTGATTGACGAAGCCGCGCAGGCACTGGAGCCCGCGTGTACGTGTTGGGGCATTCCCAAATCCAGGCACTGTTTACCGCCCCTCTTTTAGTACACTACTCGTGATGTATGTAGCAGTTGCCAGTACTTGTGATGTACGTAGTACTGTGTACTGTAGTGTAGTATTGTGTTCTGGTACTGTGTACTGTGTACTGTAGTGCACTACTAGTATTACTACTAGTACTACTAGTAACACTACCCGAACATTTACTGGCGCACCGGCAACTTTTACAAACCCAAACTCGCCTCCCTCGAGACTGACCCTTTTCGTTCCCAATCGCAGGTTGGGGTGCTATTTTCAAGGGGAAAAAAACCGTGCTCGCCGGGGACCACAAACAGCTGCCGCCGACGGTGCTGTCCAAAGACGCCGCGACACGCGGGTTGGGGGAGACTTTGTTCGCGCGGGTACACGCGAAGTGGCCGTCCACTGCGAGAATATTGACCACGCAGTACCGCATGCACGGTGACATTTCTCGGTGGGCGAGCGAGGAGCTGTACGAAGGAAGGTTGGTGGCGGCGGATGGCGTGGCGCAACGGGTGCTAAGGGTTGGGACGTTTGAGAGCGGCGGTTATACGTGTGAGTGTTGCGAAGGCGAGCATCACACGTCGAGTACGCATCATGGGGACCCGTCAACGGTGTACCCGAATTTCGAGGCTGACGAACAAGATCCAACCGCCCTGCCTCCCCTCGTGCTCGTGGACACCGCGGGGTGCGATTTTACCGAAACACGCGAACACGAAGGCGACAGCGTTTGTAACCCGGGCGAGGTTGGGTTGGCGATCGCAATCGCAAGGCGGTTGATCGCGGCCGGCGCCGTCACGCCCGAGGAACTCGGCGTAGTAGCGCCGTACTCGGCGCAGGTGGGTTTGCTACGCGAGCAACGGGCGCTTGATGATTCCTTAACCAAAGTCGAGATGAGCACCGTGGATGGGTTCCAGGGACGAGAAAAAGACGCCATCATACTCACCGCCACGCGAAGTAACGAAAAAGGTGCGTAATGCGCGTTTCCCAAATCCCTCCCAGACTGTTTGCTCATACAAGACTGACACTTTTTTTTTACATCCAAAAGGCGACGTCGGGTTCCTGGCGGACGTGCGCCGGATGAACGTCGCGGTGACTCGGGCGCGGAAACACGTAGTGCTGATTTGCGACACGGACACGGTGGGCAGGCACGACCCGTTTTTACGAAGGCTCGTGTCTCACTTCGAGGCGCACGGGTTGTACGTCGGGGCTGGGGAATTTTCAGGAGAGGGGTAGGGGGGCGGAGAGACTTGATCTGTTTTCCGGCGATGAACATTGTCAAAAGCAAAAGAGTAGCCGTTTTTTGCCGTTGGCCGTTGGCTGGACCGAACCAAGACTTCGTGCCTTCCGAGACACGCGCACTTCGCGCTCCGGAACCGCGCTTTGGGGCATCTCGCACCGCGCGTCCTCGAAACAGGACTCGGACCGCGGCTCACGATGGCGGGTGACACCCCCGACGACCACGGGCGACCCGCCGTGAGCGCCGCGGAAGCCACCACGCGCGCCTCGCTGGTTTCCCTCGGGAGCTCCATCGCGGAAGACATCTCCGGGGACTTTGGTGACGGAAACAGCGCGGTACCGAATGAGCCGACCCTGGACGGTTCCTTCGCCGACAGTGTGTACCACGCACCAGAGTCGCTGGACGTGACGCGCGCATCGAATGACAGCGCGCCCCCCGCGTTCGACTCGGGGTACTTCGACGACGCGGGAACCGCCACGCCCCTGTTCGCGTCCCCGAGGGTGCATCACGACCCTCCCGTCCCTTCCGCGGACGGCGCGTTTCACGGCCGGCGCGCGGGTGTGCCTCGACCGCCGCCGCCGGTGACCGCCGGTGCTTCCAACGAGTTCGGTGCCGTACCACCCGCGAAACCTCCGCCGTCGCCCACCGCGGTTTCCCCGGCATCCGCGCGTGCCTCCGCGCTCGCGTCGTCGTACGCGGTGATGAAACAACGAAACGGGACTGGCGGGACAGGCGCTGGCGAATCGAGTGGAAAGAAGTTTGCCGACAAGACACCACACGGAGCGGTCACGGCGCCGCGCCGAGGCGGCCCCGTGTTCGTGCCGCCCGGCGGTTCACCCGAAGACACAACCAGTGCGTTACCTCCCACGCCGATGTTTCTCACGCCCGCACCTGTGGTCGCGTTGAAGGACACGGAGCGGCCGAAAAAAACAGACGCCAGGTCTCGGTCCGGGTCCCCTGATTTCGATTCCGACGAAGAGCTCTCGCCATCCTCAGCGGCGTCCGTTCCGTTGCCTTCCCGACGAGACTCAACCAGAGTTGCGTCGTCTTCAAGAAACGACCCGAACCGCTCAAGCGCGAACCCTCCTTTGCCGCGGGCAACGTTGCCGACGCCGGAAACGAAGGACAAGTCGAGCGTCTCGGACGGGGACGGCGGGGACGAGACTACCGACCGAACATCCGTGAGCGGTGAAACGCCTGTGTTGCAAGATGGCGACGTCGCCAACGACTCAACACCTGGACCGGATGACGCAATCGAAGAAACTTACGAACCCATCGGGGTTCCGTGGCACCTGGAACGAATCGCCCTCTTCGATTCCAAACAAACGTTTGTGTTGGATCCTGAGACGCGCCAGGTGTTTACCCTCCCCCCCCCCACCGCCGCGGACGGGCGGTTCCCAGCGTTCGTGGGGCGCGTGTCGGGGAACGGCCAGTTCACGTGTCACAAACCGCTGTGTGACTTTTTCGAGACCCTGAAACGGTTTTGCCAAACCCGACACGTTTCAGTTGCGGAGCTGTTCCGACTGTACGACGACGGCGCGCAACTTTCGTTTCCCCGGTTCACGAAACTTTGCGCGGTACGTATTTCCCACTCACCACATTCCGCCTCCCTGATTGCCCATACGAGACTGACACTTTTTCTTTTACAATCAGGAGTGCTTGTTGCCCAGCTGTTCCTCAGCTGAGCTGGCGTATCTCTTCGTGATGCTCGACTTGCAAGGAAACGGGGTGGTTACGCCGGAAAACGTGGCGGCGTGCGTCCGGGAAATGGCGACGACGAAATCCAGTGGGAAATCGGACGGAAACGTGTGCACCCCCGATTGCGTCGCGCGGTCCACGTCGCCGTCGCTGGTCACGGTGTTGCAAGCCGTCGCCAAACTCGCGGCTGAGGAGTACGCAAGTACTGACGGTTCTTGTTCTGCAGTCGCGTGTCTGTTCAAATCCCTTACCCCGAAAACGTCCTGGACCGGAACGGAGGGTTTGGACGCGCGCGGGATTTTGCGGTTGGTCGACACGGTTTTCCCCGGGATTATCCGCGCCGACTCGCGGGTAACGCTCGCGGAGTTCAAAGCCCTCGATTTGACCAACGACGGGTTGGTTTCGTTGCAAGAGCTGCGAAGGGGTTTGCGGCTAGCGGTCACGCAAAGAGTGGTACCTGGCGAGGGGTTCGGGAAACCGATTGATGCAACGCGCTCCGGGGATTTCGAGACGAAACCGGCGAGCGCGAGGGCGAAAAAAACAACCTCTTCGAAAAAAGAAAAGACGAAACCAAAACCAAACAAGCGCGAGGGAAAAGAAAACCACACCAAGTTTAACAAAGGTGTTCCCTTGCCACCGAAACCGCCCGCACCGAACGTTGCGCCTTCGCCTCTTAGAAAAAGAGAAGAGCTCGCCATTCGCAAACAGCTGCGCGCCACTCGAGTTCGGCTGGACAAGAAAGTGGCACTGGGTTTGCTTTTCGAAAAAGACGTGCGAGCCGAAATCGGGATTGTGGAGGAGAAACTACGCGCGGCGGCGTATGAAAAGAAACTCGTCGCACGTCGTGCCGCGATGGCGGTTGCTGCATCTGAAAGGGAGCTGGATGCCACCACGAAAGCCTTCAGGAAACAGCAGCTCCAGAAGTTTGACGAGGCACGACGCCAACAAGAGACGGAGCGCGAGGCCGAAGGCGACGCGAGCGCGTGGTATCGTTCCGAACGCGACCGGTTCGGCGGGTACAACGAACGCGGCGTTTCGGTTTCGCAAGAATTGTTCACGAAGTGGCGAGAGGAAGAGGCGTATGCGATGGTGGAGACGTATGGCAACGAGGCGGTGTTGGCGGCGTTGGAGGCGTTACGGCGGGACGGGGACGGCGGGTTTCGTGCGGATTCGCCAAACAAAGACATCACCCGACGCCTCGGCGCGTCGTTAACCTACGAAGAAGAAGAAAGAGCTCTCGATTTGATTGCACAAGCCAAGCTGCAAACGCGTTTGAAAAAAGAAGCCGCGGCAGAAGCGGCTGAAGAAGCTGCTGAACAGCAAGCGCACGCGGCTTGGGTACAACAAACCGCGGCGAAACAGGCGTGGGACGCGGAGGAAGCGGACCGGCGGTACGACGACGAGTACGACGCGGATTTGGCGCTGGAGGGGCTGCGACACGACCGGCTTTCAAGCGACTGGACGAGGGGGGTGGGTGTGACGCCTCCGTCTGGAACGGTTTCGAGGAGATATGATGACCGCTCACCTCCGCCCGAACCGGCGGCGACGTCCGTGTTCCCGTCGCTTTTCGCCGGGTACCCGGCGTCGCCCTCCACGATTGGCCGGTCGCCGCGGAGGTTCACCGTGGACGGCGAGGCTCGGTTCGCCATAGCGCCGGATTTGTCCAAAGAGATGTACCTCCCGAGGAAGACGCCGCAACAGTAATTGTTAGTACGAAGTGTAGTAGTTAGTCCATAACTCGAAGTAATGCGGTTCGTAGTTTGATCATCATCAAACATATCCAAACCTCAAACCCCTCCAACCTCTAACCCTCCCACCCCTTTACAGGAACGCGGTTCGTTCCATGAGTCGCCTTAAATGCAACAGGGCTTCGTCCCTCGTGAGCCCCGCGCTCGCCGCGGCGGCGTGTTGCTCACGCCACGGCACCTGTTCAAAAACGGCGAGGGTGTCGCCGTCCAGGAAAAGGTTGGGGGCGTTTTGCCGCGTCGGCCTTCCTTCCGCGGTTTTCGGCATGCGGAACGATTTCGAGTTCAAACCGCACGGCTGTGGGGTTCGCGTGACTAAATAGTCCTGCAGCTTTTGCAGCGTATCGAAGCTCTCTTTGTCCGTGGGCACCAAAATACCGAGCGACCCGTCCAAGGTTCCGTGGAACACCGCGTGTCTGTTTCCCGTTGCTTTCAGTTCAAGCGGGGTGGGTGCTGATACGATTAACGCCGATAGTGTCAGTCTCGTATGGGCAATCGCAGAGGCGGACCGAACGTGGTGGGTGGGAAATACTTACCAGGCGCGCCTGCTTGTCGCTTGGGGGGTTTGATTTTAAACCGCACCATCCGGTTCACGGGGCTTGGGAAAAATAAAAGAAAGTGTCAGTCTTGTATGGGAACACAGGGAGGCCGGGATTTGGGAAAGGCCTAATACGTACCTCCCTACGAAAAAACTCGCCTTCGTCAACAGCTTCTCGCCTTTCCAGCTCTCCGTGCTTTTCGGGTCGTACGAAAACGAATACGCGTTCCCAACCGTATCCGCGCACAACATGGAGAGCTGGTTTCCGTCCACCAGAAACTCGGTCGCGAGGACGTCGAGGTGCTCGAAATCCTTGGACAGCTGCACCAGCAGCTTCTCGTGCCCGGTGTCTTTCCACCGAAGAAACAAACACCCTTTCTGTAAGTCTCCAAGAAGGATGAAGTTCTTCACCACGTTTATCGTCACGGTGTGCAGCGGGGTGTCGAAAAAAGCCACCGGGTGCAACAATTCGCCGTCCCATTGATGCACCACGAGCTTGTTCCCAATCGCCACCACGAGGTGGCCCTCAAGCCCGGAAAGCGCGGTGCACGCCATCTTGGCGTCGCGCTCGCACGCCACACGTCCCTGCCACTCAGGTTGGTTGGTGTTACCAGAAGAGGTAGAGTGTTGGCCAGTAGCGGCGTACGTCATTTTCCACGCCACGTCGAACAAAAGAATCCGCCCGCGACACGGCGTGTCCTCGCCCCCCGGCCACGCCGTGCCCACCGCGAGCATTGATTGCAGCGCGCCACTTTTCGTGTTCCGCAGCTGGACGTTGCGCACCGTCTGGACGTGCTCCCCCGGGTCCAAGACGTGCTGCCACGCGCACTCCAGGGATCCGGGGTTCAATAAACGCAGGGAAAACTGTTCCTCCACGCCGCCGACGGCCATCGCCTTCGCCCGTCGCGTGTTCACCAGGTTTTGAAAGTGCGAATCGTCCTCCTCAACCACCGGTTCTTTCCACCGCACCAGCGTGGACGTGCTCAGGGCGTAGAGCTTGAAATCGGGCAGGTACTGCACGTGGTGCGGCGTGCACTTCAAGGACAGTTTTCGCACCGGCCACTTGGCTTCGTAGTGCATTTTGGGTGGGATTTGGCAAATCCGCGTGCCACCCGCGGCGGTTCCCAGAATGAACCCGTCGTGACAGTTACTGTTGTGGAAACAGGAGAAGGACACGGCGCGGTTGCCGCTGGATTCGCCGCGCATGGGCAACGCGAGGACTCGCGACCGCCGCGCGACTAACCACAGCGCGCTGGTCAGTCCGCACACGAAAATACCCTTAATGCCACCCCGGTCCCCGATTCCCTCGAACCGGGTCAACCGCGTGCCTCCCAGAACTTCGGGAAGAGGTTTTCCAGAGGCGTGCGCGGGTAACTCGCCGCCGCCGCCTTACGATAAATAAACGAAAGTGTCAGTCTTGTATTGGCAAACAGTCGTCGTTGGAATTGGGAATTTGATGCTTACCTTCGACGGAGATTTCGATTCGCGAAAATCGCAACTGTGCGTGCGTTTGTTTCCGGGGCACGCCGCCCACGCCTGGCGGACACAGGAACCCGCGGTACGCCAAAACCACGCCGTCGCCGCGAATCGCGGTGAGCAGCGGTCGGTCGTGCGCCGTGGAAAAGGCGTCCATTCGTAGCTCGACGATTTCGGGAGGAGGCGGTACGATGTGCGCGTTTTCCCCCGCGCCGCGGTCGCGTCGCGTCGCCGCGATTTTCGCGGCGGCTTGATTCGTAAACCGCGCGTTTTCCCTCGCCGCGCCCGAACCTACCGGCGCTAACACCGAAACCCCCTCACCGAAACCTGATTGTAAAAAAATAAATGTCAGTCTCGTATGGGCAATCAGTCTGCGGAATGTGGTTATTGGGAAATACTTACCATCCGCGGTCCATATCTTTTCGCATTTCGGGAGGGAATACAGCTCTAAAGTTCCCCCGACACGACACACCGCGAGCACACAATTTCCTTGCTCTTGCTCTTTTCCGGAATCCGTAGTTACGCACCCCCGTTTCAAAAACCCGGGGAGCCGCGCGTCCAGCCCGGGGTGCGTCGCCGCGTGTGTTGAGTCATCCACCAGCGCCGCGGTGGCGATGTCGGCTCCGTTTGGGAGGTTGGCTAGGTACTTTTTGTGGACCGGTTTCAATTCCGACGTCGTTTCGTCGGCAAACAAAATTCGCAACGCGCCGTTGGATAAACGGCAAAGCACGTGGTTCGCCGCGACGCGCGCATCGACGATCGCGTTTCGGGTTTCGTCCACGCCCACGCCCACGCCCATTTCATGTAACGAAACCTCCTGTGTTAAAACGCCGCCGTTCGTAACGCACACGCCGTGTGCATGCACCTGCGCGATTCGCGAGGTCCTAGAGGTACCACCGGTACCACCACCCACGAACAAGTTACCGCAGCAAAGCGTGGTGACGTTTGTTTTCAAACTCACGGATTCGGAAACCTCTTTCAACTCGGCGCCAGTTTCCAGAACCATCGTGGTGGTCGCCAGGGCGATGACCAGGAACGAGTGGAACGGCCGCCCCCCGTCCGTGGGGCGGGTTCGTGGTTGGTTCGATCCCGCATCGTCACCGGCGTCTAAATCCGAAAACACCGTCCACGACCCTCGCAACCCAGGCAACGTGCCCGCTTCGACTTCGGTTACCAGTTCGGGTTGAATGCCTGCGGTTGGGAAAGAAAAAGGTCAGTCTCTTTCGTAACGGTCGTACCTCGTGCGAGGGATTGGACAGGGTACCGGGGTGTGACTTCGACAGTTGCCAGTACTGTGTCAATTCACCACAGTAGAGTTACAAGTAGTAAACCGTAAATAGTCACGCAGGGGCGGTAAACAGTGTCTGGATTTGGGAAAGCCCCGTCCGGCCGTACCTCTTTGCAAAACCGCCAGGGCGCCGTTTTTACCGTGCCCGCACGCCGCGACGAGCTCGGCGCGCGTTTCTGTGTCGCCGCGCACGGACACGCTGGCGCCTATGGTCAGGTCGATCACTGGTGATATCCCTAGCACGGAATCGCGGACGGTGAATGAGTACCCTCCGTCCTTTTCGATTTTGTTGTTCGCGAGTGCGGCCGCGGCTTTCAGCGACGCTGCGCCCACGCTACCCACGCCGTCGCCGCCAATTTGTTCAGCGCCACCCACGGTTCTCGTCTTCCCGTCGCCGTACAGCAACGCCTCGAGTTCGTCGTCGTCGTCGTGGTTGGCTTTCGCATCGCCTGGATTTTCTTTTTGACGTTCCGCCGGAACGTCCTCGCCCGCTTTGCGTTTCCGAATGCTGTCGCGTACGGTTTGTTGTTGCTCATGGCTAACCCCGCCGGTTGTGCTGCTGCTCGGTAACGCCTGCACGACTTGTTCTTCTTTTTCCGTGAACGACACTAACAACGAGTCACCCACTCGCGACCCAAGAAACAACAACTTCCGAGTCACCAAGCACATCCCGGAAGAAAGCACGGCGCCGCCCGCTCGGCGCAGCCGCATCGCGCCCGTAGCGGCTAACCGCCGGCCTTCCAACCTCAAACTCAACAGCATCAACGACCCGTTCTTAGTGGTGAGCAGCACCCGCGTTTCGCTGACCACCGCGCACTGCGCCGCGTCTAGTTCGACGCTAACCCCGAGCGCGCTTTCCGTGCCCTCACGTGTGGCTAACAACGAAACCGGGTTCGCCAGGGACGGGTCCTGTGCCGCGGCGTTTCCGGCGGTGGTGGCGAGCGCCGCGGCGTCGGCGGCGGCTTTCGCCGCTCGCACTGAAGTTTCGTCCCCCCCCCCGCCCCCCGCAAGCGGATTAAGCGCTAGTGCCCGGCTGCTTTCCTGTGACTCGTGCATCAGGAAGTTCTGAGAAAGCACCAGCGCGCCTCCCAGGGGGTCGGGCATCGCGCACAAACGGTAGCACGAGTGCGGCAGGTTTGCGCGTCGCCAAATCACGGTGTGGCGCTTGTTGTCAAGGTCCAGGGTAATCGCGCTTATCACCATGGTGTCGTTCAAAAGCGCCAGTCGCCCCGCCCACGTGGGTTTCTTTTCGTGTAACACCAAAACCGTGGGCTCGCCGTACCCGTGAAGAAAACACACGTCACGCACGCCGCTGATTTTCAACTCTCGCGATAAATCCAAAACATAACTCGCCTTGACGCTCGCGGCCGTGCCTCGCGAGCGGATTTCGCTTTGCGTACGACGTAGCGACTTACCCGAGTTTGCGTTAGGGTTTGAGTGCAGGGCATCGGCAGCCTCATCATCGTCATCCTCATCCTCGTCATCAACAAAATCGTCGTCCACCTCGCCCTCCACCGCCGGCAAAAGCGCTAACCGCGACCCGCCCTCCGCTCGGAGTAAAACCGCGCCGCACCTTCCTTCCGGGTCCGCCACGGCTAGCGGGGGAAGGGGCGCGGCTCTATGCGCGGACGGCACGCCCCCGCTCCCCACACCGGTTTCCCACGAGTGCAGGGAACTGTTCACGAGTGTCTGCGTGGCGGGGTCGAACTCCACCACGGAGAGTTTCGACTCCCGCACCGCGACTAACAGCGCGTCCCTTTGGTTCCGCGGCGCCCCGAACCGTCGCCGCAGCGCGCACAACGACCCCACCGTGCCGTGCAAGTCGAACTCCGCGACGACTTCAAGGGACACGTCCATGTTCTCGTTTAGGGCCGGGTCTTTTCCAGTAGCCGCGGCGACTGCTTTCGCGCCGAGCTCCAAATCACTCATCGCATCAGAGTTCCTCTCTCTCCGTATCGCAAACACGGTGAGATGATTCGCCTGCGTTACCACCAGGTTGGGCGGCCCCCCGTCCCCTATCGGGTGCGTGAAGTACGCCGCGCACGCGTGATCAACCCCGGTGGGGGGGTGGACCTGTTTGTGCATGGCGTACGACATGCCCCTCCTGGTGCGCGGGGAACCGTCCCTAGCCGGCGGGTGGTGCGCGCGCGTCCCGAATTTGTGTGATCGGGTTTTCCAGTGCCCGCAAAAAGACAAAAAATAAGAATCACCAATCCGAAGGATGGGACCCGCGTCACTCACTTCTCGACACGCGTTAGCAGTTAAAACGCGCCCTTTTGACGCCCTTCACGGATCCGCGGCGTCGTCGGTGAAACCGCGCCGCCGTCAATGGCGATGGCGGCGATGAGTGGAGTTTGCGTTCCGAGGGCCTCGTCCGTGATACGTGGCAGCGTCGCGAAAAGCACGTCGGCGGGTGGTTTGGGACGGGGGGTCTCCTTCGCCGGCCACCACGTCCGCGGTCCTGGCGTCCGCTTGCCACGCAAAAGCTGTTCATCGCGACACGAACGGCACTGTCGTTGGAACGCCACCCCTTCCGAACACTCCGGGTGCGTGGAGACGCTGGAAACCACGGACACGGAAGTAGGCACTATTGGCACTAATGGCGTGTCATCAAAGGGCGAACTTTTACCGAAAAAGAACAGTAATTCGATTGTCACATCTTCGTCTGACACGTCGCCGCCGGCGTATGAACTCCTCGGCCTCGCCGTGACCCCCGAGCTCGCCGCGATCGCGCTGGTGTACTTCGTGCAAGGCATCTTGGGTTTGTCAAAACTAGCGAAGGACTATTTCGTCAAGGATGAGCTGCATTTAGATCCAGCCGCGGCGGGACTCATTTTCACGCTCTCCAGTTTTCCGTGGCTCGTGAAACCGCTTTGGGGTTTCGTAAGCGACACTTTTCCGCTGTTCGGGTACCGGCGGAAAAGTTACCTTTTTCTTTGCGGAATTCTGGGGACGGTTGGTGGTCTGGCCTTAGCGAACGAGAACGTCGTGAACACCGTACCAGCCGCGGCGGTGGCGTTCACGCTAGGCAGCTTATCAACCGCGTTTGCCGACGTGGTGATCGACGGCGTCGTGGTCAAAAGAGCGAGGGAGAGTTTTGTTTCTTTTGAAAAGGATGATGGCAACGACCTTTCCCCAAGAAAGGATGGCAAAAAAATACCTTCCTCCAAATCCACTCAATCCACGGGCGGAACCCTGCAGTCGTTGTGCTGGGGAAGCGTCGCCTTAGGTGGCATCGCGTCCGCGTACTACTCAGGCGCTTTGATCGAAACAAACGGCGCGCGGTTCGTGTTCGGCGTGACCGCGCTTTTTCCGCTACTCATAGCGGGCGCCGCGTTGTTGGTGGACGAGACCCCGGTTGAGACGACTTACAAACCGAAAGCTGTGTTAGAAAACGATTCATGGGACGCCTTAAAGGAGTCCTCGCAGGAGTCCTCGCAGGAGTCCTCGCAGACACCACCGACACTTTCCCTCACCACCGAAATTACGCAAATGGGCGCGCAGCTGTGGTCGGTGGGCAAACGCCGCGCGATTTGGGCCCCCACCGCGTTCGTGTTTCTGTGGCAAGCCACCCCCAACCCCAGCACGGCGATGTTTTACTTCACCTCGAACGAGTTGGGGTTCACCCCCGAGTTTATGGTAAGGCCGTTTCCCATTTACAGCATTACCGTACAACGTTCCGCCTTCGCGATTGCCCGTACGAGACTGACGCTTTCTTTTTACAATCAGGGGAAAATCGCGCTCGCGCGAGCCGTCGCCGCGCTCGCCGGCGTCGTTTTGTACAACGCGTACTTCAAAAAAGTTGCACTAAAGAACATGTTCCGGTGGTCCGCGATATTAGGCTGCGGTTTGGGGTTAACGCAGCTCGTTCTAGTCACGCAAGTCAACCAACGCTGGGGTATCCAGAACGAAGTCTTCGCCTTGGGCGACAGCGTGTTGCTCACGGTGCTTGGTGAAATCTCTTTCCTTCCCGTGTTAGGTACGTCCCGCGTTTCCCAAATCCCGCCGACTGTCTGTTTGGCCATAATGCACTGACACTTTTCGTTCGCAAAACTCGGTTCAAAGTCCTCGCCGCGAAGATTTGCCCGCCAAACGTGGAAGCCACTTTGTTCGCGACGTTGATGTCGGTGTTTAACCTGGGGGGGGTTGTTTCCGGTGCGCTGGGGGCGGGGTTGGCGAAAGCGGGGGGGATAACCAGCGACGACTTTACAAATTTAGTTTGGGTGGTTTTGCTTTGTAACCTCGCGTCCCTGGCGCCGTTGTTGGGGTTAGGGTGGCTCGATGAAACAGAACAGGGTACGGGTTGCCGTGACGAGGGCGTTGAGGAAATAGGAAGTGAAGGAAAGAAAATAGAGTAGAAGAGTACCGTGGGAATAGTGCAAGAGTATAGCGGTAGAGAAGGCACGGCACCATAGGTGTTGGAATTAATTCAATAGCAAATAGCTTTATTCTCTCCCACTGCTACACACACCGCTACACGCGCGTCTCATTCGCCGCGTCCGCGCATTCTCTCCGGTTTCGTCGGAGCCGCGAACTCCTTTGTCTCGTTTCACCGAGCACTCACGAAACACCCTCCGGCGACGGAAAGACAGGTCGCCATCATCGGGGGAGAACCGCCAACCCGTTGCCGCCCGCACCGCTATCTCGCACTTGCACTAAACGCCTGTGGACAGAACAGAACGAAAAATCGCGAGAGAACAAGACGAAAGCGGTCGAAAAGAATCACCCGTGGCCGCACCGCTGTCTTGCCCTAAACGCCTGTGAACGGAACAACATGAACGGTCGCGAGAAAGCACGAGACATCAAAAAAGCGATCGAAAGAAACCCACACACCGTCTGTTTTGTTCCCCCGCCCTGCGCGCGAAAGAGAGAGAAGCGGCCCGGATATAGTAACGCGGGCCGGACGGTCCCGTCCGCGCTGGAGAAATCGTAAAATGGTACTCGAGGTTCTCTGTTTGATGTCGGTAACGCGAACGCGTCGTTTTTTGTCGTCGGTTTCAATGTCGGTGTCGTTTGTGGAGTCGTTTTTTCGGTCTCGGTTTTTCGGTATCGTTTTGTGGTCTCGTTTTTTGTGGTCTCGTTTTGTGGTGACGTTTCGTGGAGTCATGTTTTGTGGTCTCGTTTTGTGGTCTCAATTCGTCGTTGTTCAGGCGAGATTTCAGACCCGAAGGTCCTTCGGAATCGCGCCTCACCCGTTCCGGGAAGAACGCGCGAAGCAGGTTACGTGTGTGGGTGTGGCGAGCGCAACTTAGAGATGGGAAATGTCAAGAAACCAAAGCGTACCGTACCGACGCGCGACGCGAAAGCACACAAAACGTGAGAGCGACGCCGAATTCTGAGGTTGGAGAGATGACCGATGACCACGGCGCACGACGGCGCGAGAGAATTGTTGTCCAAATGAAACGGCAGCGGATACGCGGAAAACCAGAAACGACGTGCGCGCGCGGCGACCAAAGAAACGCGTACGGTTGTTGTGGGGTCGGTTGTGAGCTCGTACGCTGTGTGACCGGTAGTCGGATGTGACGCCTGTGACTCAAGATTAGACCAGAAAGTGCAAGATGGCGTGTCCTGTGTGGTTCGCGTCACGTCGGCGGACTGGACATGGACTGGACATGGACAGGACGGAGTGTCGTGGTCTTGCGCGACTGAAACTGTTGAAACTACGCGTGACGCGGTGTTGTCGAGGAAGACGAACGGAGCGCGGGCGGTGCGAACGTGACGCGACGTGCGAACGAGCGCGACGGCGAACGCGTGAATCCCTCGTCGGTGCGGACGCCAACGGCATCCCGGACCCGACGAGCGCGCGAGCATCTGGTGAGGGCGTACAATGACGCTAAACTAGCCTGCGTTTGTGTGGGGAACGTCCAGGTGAGCCGCGGACCGAGGGTAGGTGCAACGAGGGCGCGGGCAACCCTAAACGGCAAGAATTAGAATTGGGGGAATCCGAAGCCACCAGATCTGCGCGCGCGGGGGGCGACGTACCTCTCGCTGTGTCAAACCCCCGCGGGCGCGGGGGGAGACCCGGTGGACGCGGCCATGTGTCGGGCGCGGTGGCCCGCACGTGACACGCGCGCACGCGGTTCTGGCTGAAGGCGAGTTTAGAGTTTACGTGATGGCGTGACACACGGTCAGACGTTGCCAGACTGGAGAGAAAAATCCGTAATCCGTCGGTCATCCACAAAACGCGTGAGGCGATGATTCCGGTGGGGACAGTTATTTTAAACGTGTCGAATCTTCTCACTCATCGAGGCGCGCTGACCTGCACGTCCGGCTGGACGGTGTGCCTGACCGGTTGTGTATACCCGCGGGAGTTTTCTGACACGTCGTCGTGTCACGGAACCTCGAGTGATGTCACATCGCGTCCCCACGAACGGGGAGCTCGGCGGACACTCCGCACCCGGGCGCACGTCGTCATCAAGAGGGGCATTCACCGAAACACCTGGGGTTCCCCAAAAAAATCGGAGCACCCGAACCGCGCTTTCCATCGTGGCGAATCACTGCCCTTCCCTCACGATGCGCCGAGCCGCGCGCTGGCTGAAAGGGCTGACCAGGGACCAGTCCGTGGAGCTCAACAGTATCGTGTCATGGATAATATGCGTGTATTACCTCAGCGCGTTTACGTTGTCCTACAAAACGTCCGATTTTGTTACCTACGCCCGGTGGGTGTGTGGGTACGGCGACTCGGACGCGGCGGATCTGTGCGGCCTCTGTAATTTCTTCACCTCGTTCCTCGCAAGCACACTGTGCTCATACGAAGCCTACGCTGGGTGGGGAACACCAAAAGGAAGAGGCGCGCACGCGGCGTATTGCCGGAAAGCAACGCGGCGGCAAATTTTACTGCTGCTCATAATGACCACGCCGGTACGTGTTGGGGCTTGAAACCAAATCCCGCCTCCCTGTTTACCGCCCCTGGTCCAGTGTACTTCGTTCGGCAACCTTTACGGCGAACTGGCAACTGCGTAATACGTCACAAGTGCACTGTGGAGGCCCGAGTACGCGCGACTGTTTGCCGATTGTCCGCCCGTAAATACTCACGCGAGACACGGTCCCGACTGACACTTTTCTTTCTTTTACCACCAAACAAGTCCCTCGCCAGTAACTGGTTCGCGTGTAAGCTGATGCGTTCGTTGACCACGCACGGCCAAAGAGTGGCCCGCGCGAGCGCGTGGGCCACCCTGGCCGTGGGGTTCCGGCACGGCATTGCGAACACCAACCCCCCAGGGTTGGTCAGTTTCTTCATAATAACCAGCCGGTTCATAGGCGACAAGGCGTCGCACGGGTTTCTGTGGCCCACGCTCACCGAGCTGGTGTGGGACATCGTGGTGCCGAACGTAATCGCGGAACGCACCGCGCAGTATTTCATGCGCCGAGATTTACAGTGGTACGGCGGCCTCAGCGCGGAGCGGTCGCGGAACTTGGTGGGGGGGTGGGGGTGGAAAAGGTGGTGAGTGGGGGGCAGTCAGTACTATGTGTGCGCCTAAATTCGTGGCGTTAGTTGTCCTAAATTCGTGGCGTTAATCGTCCTCGTCCTCGTCGAAAACTGCAGCGCGCGTATCTTCCGCGAAACCATTAGTCCCTTTGAGAAATGTAAACGGCAGTGTCCTTCCACGAAAGTCGCGACGACGTGTGCGAAGTTTCGCAAAGGGACCAGTGGATTCGCGGAAGATACGGTAACGGAACGCGATTTCGGTTTCGGGTCCCGCGTTGTCCAAATCCGCAAATCGATGTCGCGCGTTTTTAGGAGACACCGAAAAAGACCAGAAAAAGGCAAACGAGATCACGAACACCACCGCACCGGCACGAGCCTTGCTTAAACTCGTCCTCGCGCTCGTGATACGCGCATACCTCGTACACCACGCCTTTCCCGAAAAAGCCTTCCATTTTTGTCGGTCCGCGCCATGTCAACCACGACGGCCCCCGAGACCGCTGAACGCGAAAAATGCAAATTCGGCGCGGACAGTCCTTTCATCCTGATCGCGAGGTGCCATGTCAAGGAGGAGTGCCTTGATGCGTACTTAGCTGCTGCCCAGGATGCGGACAGCGCGGTGAATGCCACCGAAACCGGGATGCTTCACCACACTTTCGACCAGGACCCGGACGACCACCTGAACTTCACCTGGTCCGAGGTGTACAAAAACGACGCCGCGCTGGTGCGTGTATTTTATTTCCCAAATCCCAAGACTGTTTGCCTATACAGGACTGACAATTTTCTTTTATAAGCAAAGCTGTTTCACCTCGCGAACGCGCCGCTACTGAAGTTCGTGGAGCAGCACGCAGAGATGGGGGATGGGTTCGAGATCGAGGTGTACGGCACGCTGTCCGCGGAAACGAAGCACGCGTTCAGCGCGTCCGGATTCAAAATCAAGTACTTCGACACCAAGTTCGGCTACAGCCGCGTGTGACACGCGAGGCGGAAGGACTTGACGCATTTCCCGACGTCGCGATTCAATATATTTCGTTTGTAAAACACGAAGCCGTGCCCACTACGGTGCCACCGTTGTTGTTTCGCTCGCCACCGCGACGACCCGCCACGCGGCGCTGCCCACCCAAGCCCCGCCTATGGATAGCCCCCCTCCTTGTCCCGCGGTGGACGGAACTAACAAAGTCTCCCCAAAATCAACGAACCGGTCCTCCGCGGCGCGCTCCGTTACGCCGGGTTGGCCTTTCTTCTGGTCGCTTTGCACAGCAAGCGCCGGGGCTAGTTTTTGCGTCAACCCGACGGTCGCCGCGTCTCCTTGAGACGTGAGGCCCACTCGAACCACGGCCGGTACTCCTTTCAGCACTGAGGTTTTCACGAACACGATGTCCAATCCCACCAGGTTCACCGCGCACCCGGCGAAGGCGTCGCCCGAACACCGCTCGCCCACGGCGGGGCCGCTGTTTCGCGAAACCAACGTCGCGCCGTTTCTCCGCGCGTCGTTTCTCGACTTGGCCGGGTTTGCGCTGGCTATCGTCACCGTGGTGACTCTGGGTGCGGCGTCCATACCGTTCCGTTCCGCGATCTCGCCAGCCTCCAAATCGTTCGTGTCACCGCCTCCCCGCAGTTCCAACACCATACCCCACGCCCCTTTCACCACAACGCGCCCGCGGCCAACTGCAGGGTCTTCCTCCGCAGTTAACAATCGTAACCCAAGCGCGGTGACCAGGAACTCCGCCGCGACCTCGGGTAAGATGGACGCGGTTTTCATGACCACGCGGGTTATCCCCTCGCGTGACGTCTCGGGTTTCGGGTCAGCGGCGAACGCCGCGAGCGGCGCGGTGGACGGCGGTGCGACGGCGAGGCCGAGACTTAACCCAGTGGTCCAGGCGCGACGTGAAAACGAATGTTGTTTTGGAACACGTGGGGGGGGGTCCGTGGTCTTGTGTGGGGCTCCTGCCGAGGCAGACGCGTCGTGGTTGTCGCGGCGCGGCACGCGCGCGGATGCGTGTACCATCGTACGCGCGGTGGCGACGCACGAAAAGGACATCGTCGTGGAGTCCGAAAGGGGTGATGTGACTTGTGGCGTGTGGGTGCCGACAAATCCGACCTCGCACCTCGGCCGTCCCGATTTTTTTCCCGTTGGCGATTTCGCGAGGCCACATCTTGCGTCTCATCAAGCGCGCCTCACTTGTTTCTCCGCCACACGTGTCCCTGCACCCCGGAGGATGGCTCCCGTCCCCCCTCCGATGGCGTCCAAGAAACCCCCCCGCCCCGCGAAGCGGACTTCGTCCAAGATAATGATGAAGCTGGACACGCCCGTGGGTGACCCGATTAAACTGGTTTTGACCACCCCCGCGAACGTGGTGGACCACGTGCATGTTGTTCTTCTGTCTGGGTGCAAGGACTCGCAGGAGTCTGCTGATGTCTCCGCAACCTCCGAGTTCGGGTTACCGAAACACGCGGGCCCTGCTGGGGCGGGGGGGGCGTGTACCAACGCCATGCTCATGACGGTACACGACGACAAACCGGATGATACGTGGTTATCCACGCTGGTCACGATGCGCCATTGGTTGCACAAAAACGGGTATCCCCAGGTTCCAAAACTGTCATGCGCCAACGCGGCGTTTGACTGGAGAGCGCCGTTTTCGCTGCTGCACCCTCATTGCAGGGCGAACCCCAAAAAGGCTGGAAGAACAAGAGCGCTTTTGATCGGCATCAACTACACAAACAGCGACTCGCCGCTGGACGGCGCGTGGAACGACGTGGACAAGGCGAAAAAGTTCGCGGTGGCGAGCGGGTACAAGGAGGACGTCTCATCGATGAGGGTGCTTAGGGACAACGGGTCGGACGTGAGCCCTACTAAGGTGAACATCAAGAAAGCGCTGAAGTGGCTGGTGAACGGCGCCTCCAAAGGCGACTCGCTTTTCCTGCACTTCTCGGGCCACGGCGTTTCCCTGAAAGACAAAGACGCGTTTTCGGACGAAGCGGACGGTAAAGGTAAGTATTTCCCATTTACCACATTCCGGAGACTGATTGCCCATACGAGACTGAAACTTTCTTTTGTATCTCTCAGACGAGTGCTTAGCGCCCGTGGATTTCGAAAAGATGGGGTTCATTAAAGATGACGATTTGTTTGCGATATTGGTGCAGAGCCTGGCACCCGGGGTGTCGTTGGTAGCGGTGATGGACTGCTGCCACAGCGGGACTTTGTTGGATCTTGGGTACGACTTTACCTTGAACGACGCGCAGTTTGAACACGAGCGCGAACGGATTGCGAAAAAAGTTCCACTGAACGGAAGCGTCGCGGGGGAAACCGCGCACGCGCTTGTTCATTTCGTGCCGAACACGGCGAAGACCCTGGGGCGAGTGGTGGTGAAAACCCTGGACGTGGCGTGCGAAGCGACTTCCGAGGTTTTGCAAAGAATCGCGACGAGCATTCCCCTACGAGGCTTGAGGTACGTCATACGCATTGCATTCCCAATCCCAAGTTTCTGACTGTTCCGCCCGAATCCCCCCGACTGTTTGCTCGTACCAATCCCTGGTACAGTTTACGGCCCGAATCCTACGCAAGACTGACCTCCCACTTAAAAAAAAAATCAGGTACGGCTATGACGGCGTTCGCGACGCCGCCCGGCGACTCACGGGCTGGCGCGTGTCCGTAGGCGCGGCGAACGCGAACGCGCACAAGGCGGTGGCGGGGTACGTCGTGGTGGTGGGCGAGTTTGGGAAGAAGTAAGCTGGAAGGCGGTTTGTATGAATAAAACGTGTATTTATGATTAAGAAGTAAGCTATTTGTACTGAATCGTGCTCTCCTACCGAGACTACACCACTTCCAACATTTGCTTTTTCCTAAAAATGCCCGACTTGTCCCGAACCAGGCGACCGCAGAGAGCCCCTAACCGGATAAAACGTGTGTTTATGGTTAAGAACTCAGGCACCACCGCCGGCGCTGCCGAACCTAGTGTTCCGCGCGTCGCTTCCCGAAATCAGGGGTACGTCATCGCCCACCAATTTACGAATAACCCGCGCTTCCAACAAACGCGCGGCGCTCTTACCGCCTTGTTCTTTTTTAACCCTCACGAAAGCGCACTCTACTTTTGATGCGCGTGGGTTGTTAGTCGCCAGGGCTTCTTTCTTCGCGCTCTGGCGGTGCCGTTCGAGTCGGGAAAACAAATCGTCGCTCTCGCCGACGTACGCCCGCCCGTCGCCTCGGCGCAAAACGTACACCACCGTCCACGCGGTCGCGGCGGGCGGAGGAGTTTGCGTGTGGGCGATGAAACCAACCTCGGTTTTCGTTGTCACGGTATCACAATCACCGCGTGTGTTGTCCAAATCGTGAAATTCCTGTGTCAGGTACGCGGCGAGCTGCTTTAACGGCGGCGCGGAGGACGGCGGCGACACGTTTTGGACGTCGCGTCCCTCCCCGTTGTCCACCACGAGGACCTTGCTGGCTTCGTTGAAAAGCACTTGACTCAACAGCGCGTGCCCCCGCAACACGACTGACTCACTGACCCCCATGTCCACCGCGGTTTGCAGCGCCAGGCTTTGCCGGCACTCGCCCTTGACCACTCTCCACGTCGGGGTTAGCCTTTTTCCGTTGTCGTCGGCAACCGTCTGCATCTTCATCCGGCGCACGTACGGGGACGTTTCCAGATCCAGATCCAACAAACCGTGCAGGTGCGTTGCGAAAATCCCCCGCGTTCCTTTCCGGTCCAGGGCTTCCACCACCGCGCCACTCATCGCGGTGCCGTGGTTCGCCTCGGTGCCCCTTCCCAGCTCGTCAATAAACACAAGCGACCTGGCGGTGGCGATTTCAAGCATGGTGGAAACCTCGCCCATCTCCACGGCGTACGAACTTAAACCCTCCCTCGGGGAATCCGTGCTGGACATGCGGACTATTAAACTGTCGAAATGAGGCACCACTGCTTTGGTGCACGGCACGAATAGGCCACAAGAACTTAGCAACGCACACACCGCGGTGGCGCGCAGAACAGTACTCTTGCCAGCCATGTTCGGTCCGGTGAGAATCGTCAGGCCGTCCACGGTGACGTCGTTCGCGACGGTGGGGCCGCCGACGCCGCCGCGCGGCATCCAGAACGGCGTCAGCCCTTGCGACGTCCACGGCGTGGTCACGTCACCCGGTGGTAGCAACTCCGCGGGGTGCCATTGCTTTGAAAACGCGTGCTGCGCGTGCAGCGACACCGCGGTCGCGATGGCGCTGAACGTCGCCGCGGCGACTAAATCGGAAGTCAAGCCGCTCAGAGAATCCGCCAACAGCTTAAGCTCGTTGGCGACCTGCGCGCCGCCTGTGATTGTGCACGAAAAGTGTCAGTCGTGTACTGGGCGTCGTATGGACAAACAGTCACCAGCTGAGAGGTAAAACAGTGTGTCCCCGGATTTGGGAAATGTACTACGTACATTCCGCGCACGCCACGCGGTACGCGTTCACCGCCTGTTCCACCCGCTGCGTGCTCCACCGGTCGGGGATCTCCTTGCCCCACCGGTCCACGGGGTGAATTAGGGGGACGCCGCTTTCGATGGCCGTTTTCGCCACGCCTAATGACAAACCCCGGACCCACAAAACGTTGTTCCGCTGGTCGTGTTCCAAAAAGGTTTTTACCTTGGACTTGGGCCCGGTTTCGTTTGCTTGGAGTAACAGCGGGAGAAGGTCCTCTTCAATCGCGTTTGATACCGCCAAAGCAGCCATTTCCACCGACGTGAGTTGTCTCAACAACACTTCCCTGCGCACGCGACCGCGCCAAGGCTCGTTCAAACGCAGGAAACGGAACGGGACGTGCGGAACTCGCGGCGGCGCGTCCGGGGTTTCGGAGTAACGGGACAACTCGTCGCCGTCGTCGAAAAGGTCCTTTTCGTCGTTCTCGTCGGAATCTTCGTCTCGGATTTGCTCGGTAAGCTCAACAAGCGCGGCTTCGGTCACGGGCAGCTCGAGCACCTCAGCCGCGATGACGCCGGCGACGATTTTCTCGGTCAAAACGCACGATTCGATCAAAGAAACCAAATCCACCGGCCGCCCGACTTTCAACGACGTGGGGTTCAACAACGCCTCCCCCGCGGCGCGCACCGTTTGCGAGTCGTGTTCCAACGTGCTTCGCACCGCCCTGACCATGGCGACGAGTTCCGCGAAGAAAACGTGCGACCCCTCCCTGGTGCGCAGCAGCTTGGCGATCTTCCCGGGAGGCGTGACTTCCAAACGCGGCACGCCGCCGTCACTGGGCGCGAGGGACGTGAGCAAAACGCAGGCCCGGGATATCGCCCGCGCCGTGTCTCGCGGCGGGGGGTGCAGTAACAGCTCCTGGATGTACGCCCGGCACGCCGCTGGGGCGTTTATTGACGCGGGAAGCAGGTGTTGCAGCAGCGGCGGTACGCTGCGCGAAGGTAACGCCCCAAGCTGTTGCGCCGTCGCCAGGGACAGCGGGTAAGGCCGGTGCAGGGATGGCGGCTGCGACCCGGGGCCGCCGTCGACCTTGACGATTTCGAATTTCGTGTCCGGCGCGAGGTTGTATTCGCGTCGCACGATATCCAGAACGCCACTGACTGGGTCTTTGGAGTCGTACCGCTCGTGCGCAGATGACGACGCGCCGTTTGTGTTGTCGCCGTCTCGACCGGAGGCTTCCACAGCGGCGGCAAGGATGGCACCGATCTCCATGCGAAGCCTGCGGGTCTGGCCGCTTATCCCGCGAGCGGCGGCGCCGAGCGCGCCGAACCTGAGATTGTAAAAGAAAAGTTTCAGTCTTGCATTGGCAAACAGTGTTGGGATTTGGGAAAGGCCCCGTACGTACCCCGCGTCCAGGGAGTCGTGTCGGAACAACGGCGGGGCGTGGCCCGCGCTCGCCAGTCGGGCAGCGGCGGACTCCGCGGTGAGGCCTTGCAGAACAGTGACTCTTCTCAAATCGCACTCCACGGACACTAAGGTGTACCCGATCGCCGTCGCCGCGACCGCCACGACGGGCGGCGGCGCGTGCCCGTCGAACGCCACGTCGTCCCCATTCGCCGCCGCGCCCACCACGTACTGCGGCGACGCCGGCGTGACTATTGACGCGACGTACCGTTCCTTCGGGGAAGGGCGCTGGCCGTAAGTGTTCATGGAAGGCACTTCTGATACCAATAAAAGAAAGTGTCAGTCATGTATATCGCGATGTATGGACAACAGGGGTCTACCGCCCCTGATGGACAAGCAGTCGCCAGCTTCGGTAAAACAGTGTGTCAGGATTTAGGAAAGCCCCAATACTTACCTTCGCAGACCACCACGTTATGTCCTTTACTCGTCAAGCGGTCCAAAGTCTCTTGCACGTTCACGAGCGGACACCCGGCTTTGGGAACCCCGGTGGTTCCCATGGGGTTCAAGCCCGCGTGCATTACAAGAATAACAGCATCGAAACCTATGGCTTCGTAAAACTCCCCGACGCGTATCAGCAGCACCTTTTTCGGGTGCTGGCGCTTCACGTCAAGGGCGTAGTCGTACAGCGTTTTGCGTTTCGTGGTTGTTTTTTTCTTCAACGGCGGACCCTTCTCGGTTTCGGTTTCGGTACTGGTCGTGGCCGCGCTGCTGGAAGCGCCTCGCAGGGTAAGATCGATCCCGAGTGGATCGTCGAAATCCAACCGCGATGCCATCAACCGCGCGCTTTGCTTCACCGCGGGGCCGGTGACTTGGCTGACCCAGAAGGAGCGCTGGTACCACGGGTAAATCGAAGACTGCGGGTCATCAACGTCGTTCGTGTCACTCGCGATCGCGTCAGCAGCCGCGAGTTGATGTGTTACCGAACCGCGCGTGCCGCCAGCGGCTGATGAGGATGCGGCGCAAGTGGTGACACCGCGTGCGGAGTGATACGTGGCGAGTCTGTCGAGCCACGTTGTTGGGTCAAAAATCCGCGACACCAGCGTATACCCGGCGATACCCGCGCTTGGCGACGACGTGCGGAGTCGGGGATGCACGGCCGATGACGGACGGGTCGTCTCGAACGGCCTGCTGAGGCATCGCCAAGGCACTAGCGCAGCGCCTCGTGATGCACACATCACCCGCGCGCATTGCGTGAAACCGCGGCGCGCGATTGGGGTGACACCTCCTGCCATGGGAGATGACACCGCGGGTGTCATGCCCGGGGTGCCTACGACCTGTGTTGCGCTTTTCGCGAAGTTTCCCGTCTCCAACGATTCGTTCGCGTTCGTCCTACCCAGTTTTCTACTCGGCCTTTCCTGATTTTTTGCTCCATTTTGCCCATACCGAAATTTGCCGAAAACCACCGAAGGCTTTTTTTTTCGAGGGGGTCGTGCCGCGTGACGACATGCATGAGGCCTTCCGCATGACCAGCGGCGCCCAAAAACGCAGGCATGGACGCTACAGTCATGGGTTAGAATCCCCATGCGTCCACGGCGCAAACAGATGCGTGTGCGCTCCGGAGAGGCGGACGAGCTCTAGGGTGAAAAAAAATACGGGCAAAAAAGCAGGAAAGGTCGAGTAGAAAACTGGGTAGTCATTCAAAACGGCGATCATCAAGAACTCACAATCGGATGCGCTCCTGGCCTCCTGCTTGGGATCGCTCCGCCGGCCATTTTGGCGAGCATGGCGCACCAGCACGAGTTCAAGGTTGATGTGTGCGTGGACGGCGAGGTACGTGTGTGTTTTCCTGACCCCGTGGTGAGACGATGACGAGCGTGGGTCGACCCGATCTCAGTTTTCTTTGTTGTTAACGCATACACCCCACCCCATCCCTCGCAGGCTCTGGACGTGCACGACGCCACCGACGGCACCAAGTGGGTGGTGTCCTCGTTCAACTCGTTCCACGAAGATGATCGAGTACGACGAGATGGATCCGTTCGGTGAGAAGTACAAGCAGAAGTGGCCGGCGACGCCGTACTCGGTGAGGTGCGTCAGCGACACGCACCAGGGTGCGGTGGTGGCGTATGTTTACGTTGACGGCACGCTCGCTTGCAATGCGGTTCTTTTGGAGCGTGGCCGTAACCCATGGCTGATGGATTTCAAGGGTTTCCAGTCGAACATAGACACACTCTACACGAAAGACTCCATCACCGAGTTCCTGTTCACTGTGCCCAGAGCGGAGGTGGGACGTAGGGACGCGCCGAAGCCGCCGCCCAACCCGGACCTCGGCACTGTGGTGGTCAAGTTTTACAGAGCGGAGACCAAGGGGGAGGTGACACAGCATGAAAACAAGGCCAGCGCGGGCGTGCACATCAATCCCGTGTCCAAAGCCAAGCTGAAGGATGCCAAGGCGACCACCGCCACCGCGTCGGGAGCGCAGGTTCAGGTTGCGGCGGGAGCGTACCAAGCGACCAGCTACCACCTGATCGATAAGTTGTTCCCCTGCGCCACGTTCAAGTTCCACTACGGCTCTTTGTCTTAGCTGCAGTTCAAGGGCATCGGCAAGCGTACGAAGGAGCCCGAGGCGAAGCGGGCGAAGCGGGAGGCTAAGGACGCGGTCACGGTTGACAAGAACGGCGCCATTTGTTTCGACTGACCGGCGCGGCGAGCGCAAGGCAACCGCGAAGGAGACGAGACAACCTGTACAACACGATCATAAAAGAACGACGAGCAAACTAGCGCGACGCGACGATAACACGCCGACCGTTGGACACGAGTTCGCACGACGGAATTGTAACGCAACCACGACTGACTCACGGCCTCTTCGCGCCAAAAAATGACAAGTTAAATCACTCGAGTACGTACGCAAAGGAGGATCGCGTGGATGCGCGATTATTCACTACCAAAAATACACACGACTACCACTCTACCCATCACCCGAACGCGACTCGCGTTCGCCATCGACAAAAGCTCCAGGCTACGAACCGCCATTCCCGCCACCGCGTCGCGACGCCCAGCTTTCCGTGCTCTGAATATGTTTCGTCCCACGCGTCGCAGCTCCCGCCTGCGGCTTTTTCGTCGTCGATTGAGTCGCTGAGTCGCAACCCGACAAAGTAATGCGCCCGGTTCCCGTGTTTCAGGGAGAGGCCTCGGCACCGCGTACGCAAACGACGCCGTGTGCCCGTGTGTTGTTTCCAAAAAGTGAATGCCTTGACGAATTTTCGGAACAAACGCGGTCGATATACAAGCCCGACGGCGTTTTTTATTTTAAGTAAATCGAAGCGCAGGTGCGCAAACCCTCGCCAGCGCGCTTGGATTTTTGTGGCAGCGGCGTGTTCGATCTTTCCCAAAAGGTCGTCGATTTCGAGACGTTTCGGGAGCTTGAAATGGTGTCGTTGTTTCTTTGGGGAATCAAACGCAGTTGATACTAGGGAACCGTTTCTTTTGGTAACGGTTAAACGTTCGAGCAACTGTTGTAAGTTTTTCGTCAACGTCTCGTCGGCGCTTTGTTTCGCGGCTTTGGGGCTTGTCATTTTGCCACTCGCCTCGCCGAGCACAGGTAACTCGGTGGAGTTATTAGTCTGCTTAAACGGGTGCGTGCAGTTCTGAAAATCAATCGACTCGCCCACACCAGCAGCGCGCGCGCGTGCCCTCGTTCTAGCAGCCATGTCCGCCAACGCTTTGGCGTTGTCGTCCCGCAACGGGATTTTCGTGGCGTGTTTTTTCGATCCCGCTTTTTCTGATTTTGCGGTTTCGGTACTTTCAGGCTCGGAATCGTGCTCTGAATATTCCTCCGAGGAATCACTAAACACGATGGATGCGCGAGTCGTCGTGGTGTGTTCATTGTGCGTCGTCACGGCCGGCACAGCAGGGTTGGCGTTGCGCTTCCGAAACAAACCCAACGCGCGGTCGATTCGGTTTTGAGGTTCATCAAAGGTAATTTTTTTCTCGACTGGAGCGGTCGCCTCGGCGAAACCTTCCCCGCGTTTCGCCAATCCTTCCAAACCCTCCGGCGGTAACGGGCGCGCGGGGGTGCGATGCGAGGACACTGTAGTAGACACTGTAGAGCCGTTGGGGGACCGTCCGTCCGATGTGGACGGAGACGATGTCGTGCAAAACTCGGAACGCGTCGTGGTTTGTACCGGCGGCGACATTGCATCCGTTTCAAAAGTTGGCACCTTTGGCACTTTTGAGTTCGTCATTCTCGGTGACCCCGAAGAAGATGGCACCGTCTGCGACAGGTCCGTGTCTAACACACGGCTTCGCGAGTCGTGTTGCGTTTTCGTCGCCGCTCTTCGGCGAAAGTGGTCGCCGGTCATTGAAGGACGGCGCGCACTCGTGGGAAGCACGTCTGCGAGCGCGCGTCGGGCATCGACCACGTATTCGGTGGAACGAAAAGTCCACGAGTTTAAAAACACATCCAACTTTTCAACCGCGGTCGAGGTCTCGCGAAATGCGACGCGCGCTTTCTCGGTCTGACCCAGGTTTGTCGGCGGCGACAGAGCTGATGACCGCGTCATCGCAGGAAACCACGTGTGACGCCGGCGGTGAGGCAGAACAGGGCGTGCGCGTCGCCGCGCGCCCCCTTCCCTATGGCGACGACAAGTTTGGTTTGGGGACGCTACGAATAAGTCCTCGGGCGTGACGAACAGAAAGTTTCATGCTGAATTTTCTGCCTGAAGATTGAGCATCACCCACGCTCGCCTTGGGCGTCCCCATGGAGCCGCCTGATCTCCGATTGACCTTAAAATAGGCTCGTTAGATAGCGGACATCGCCTTGTACGTAGCCATGCAAAAGTACGTATCTTCGGGTATTCTCTAAACCGTGCTCGACGAACGTCGGGTCGTATGCTTTTCACCTGGCTGTTGTCGTTCGAAAGATTCCCAATCAGAGTGACACGTCATCAAACACAATCTATTTGAAGGCAAATTCTTCTTGGCATGTCCCGAATGTCATCATGTTTACTGACTGCTCGGCACCCCTCTGGAACATCCACATCAGTGCGCACCAGCGCTCACCAGACCACATATCTCACATCACACCACACCCGTTCGCGTTCTGCGCACGGGCCGCGACCGTTGAGGCGTTTTCCGCGCTCCAACGTCCCCTCGACGCCGACACGAATTTGAACGATTTGAACGAAAGAACACCTTCGAAGGTGGTACCTTTGTCGACGCGCACACGTTCGAGGGCAGGAACCTCGCTCGAAGTGACGCGACGATGGGCTCTCGGATTGACGAAAACGCGCACGCTCCGAGCGCGCCCGCGCTCGACTCATCTGATGTGAACGTCCCAGTGGACGGCCCCTCACGTGCGCTCGCTCCGGCTTCTCCGGATGCCGCCGATGTCAGGAGAAGCGGCTCGGCTCATGTGTTAACACATGTGTTAACATCCCCCACGCGGAGCGTCCCGTCGGGGGACGGCGCCGGGACGGCGAGTCTGTGGCCACGACTAAGTCCGGATGAACGTCCCTTAAGTCCCTTAAACCCGAAATCCGACCGGGGCCGCGCGACGAAGGCGCCGGCGGTCGTCGAGGCGCCCGTGGACGATGACAAACGAGAGAGTAAGCACGTTTCGAAACCGTTCACGCCGACGCAGTGCCTTCTCGGAATCAGCTTCCTGTCTCTGTGCTGGATGCTGGTCACCGCGTTCGCGTTGGCTCCTTTGGGCGCTAATTCTGGCCCTACCGGCGCCGCGTGCGTGGGCACGCCCACGGAAGGCACCTTGTGTTTGTGCCCTCGTCCAACGGTGTGCGCCACGGAGTGGCACGAGGTTGTGTTTCTCGCGTTCGCAAGAGCCTCCGCGTACTTCGACTACCCGATGTACATGCTGCTGTTTCTCACGAAGTGTCACAACCTGTGCGGCGCAGCGTACAGGACGTACCTCAAGGAGTGGCTCCCGCTGGACGACGCGCACCACCTGCACACGTTCGCGGGGACGTTCGTCGCCTGCGAGGTCGTGTGGCACTCCAGCTGGCACGTCGCGCGGTGGGCCTGCGGCGGGGATCTGCGGTTCCTCTGGGAGCACCGCACCGGCGTGACCGGCGCCGTGGCGCTTCTAGTAACGCCCCTCATCGCCGTACCCATGATGTTCGAAAAAGCAAGGAAAAGAGTACCCTACGAGTACCGCAAAACAATGCACTACCTGTCCGTGGTGTGGGGTATCGCCGTCGCGTTCCACGCCCCCGCCACGAACGTCTTCTGGGTCGTCGGGGTTTGCGTGTGCCTCTACCTCGGGGACTGGCTCGTGGGGTACTTTCTTTGCATTCGATACTGTCCGACGCTTAAAATGACGCGGCTCGGTGAGACTGCGGTGGAGGTTGTGTTCCAGCACCCCAAGGGGTTCGTGAACCACGGCGGGAATTACGTGTACCTGTGTTTGCCGTGGCTGGGCAAGGCGGAGTGGCACGCGTTTTCCCTCTACGCGCACCCCACTTTGGAAAATCACAGCAGCGTGTGCGTCGCGAAACTCGGGGACTGGACCGGGGCGCTGCACCGGGCGCTGTCCAAACCCAGTGCGAAACCAAGGTGGGTGTACGGCCCGTTCCCGTCGCCGTTCAGCGCCGCCACGGACAGCGACAATTTGGTAAGCGTCGCGAGCGGCATCGGCGTGACACCCACCCTAGGCACGATAAAACTGCTCTCGTCGTCGCGAACGGTAAACGTGGTTTGGATGTGCCGGGATGCGGACCTAGTGGAGTATTTCTTGCGAACCGTGACGTTCGACCTGGACGCGTGGTCGCTGATTTACTACACGGGCAAACGGAAGCTTGTTTTATCAGAAGACCAGTTTCGCGCGAACCCGAAGCTGTTGTTGATTCAAGGCCGGCCCGATATTCGGCGCGTGGTTTTGGACATCGTGCGCGCGTGCGAGACGGACGGCGAGCTAAATCGGGACACAGTGGACGCGGCGCACGCGATGGTACGGGCCTTTCCCAATCCGAATCCCTCCTCCCTGTTCGGCCCGATTACGGGTGACTGTTTACTCACACACATGGCCCGAAAGACTGACACTTTCTTTTATTCATCGTAAGCACCTCGACACGTTTCACTGCGGATCGGTTGAGAAGTTCAAGCGTTTGTTGGAAAAGATGCTCGTGACGTACAGGTGCGTATTGGGGCTTTCCCAAATCCTGACACACTGTTTGCCCATACAAGGACTGACACTTTTCGTTCACAAAAACAGCATGCACGAGCTGTTCGTGATCGCGGTTCGGTTCACCCTGAACCACGCGCATACACACGGGAAGCCGGTTGGTGAGGAGGACGGGCACGGGCATTGTCCCGTGCACCGCGTGTTGTCCTTGTCAGCCGCGGACGGTGTGACGCTTCCGGGATTCGCCGCGTTCGTGGACCAGATTGGTACGGAACTTTCCCAATCACCACGCTCCGCCACCGATTGCGCATACGAGACTGACACTTTTTCGTCACAATCAATCAGGCGACGTACCCGGATTGTTAAACCAAACCCAAGTCGCGAACGTGTTCGCGCAGCTGGATTCGTCAAGCGACGGCGTGCTTGACGAGGACGAGTTCGCGCTCGCGATGCAGACCCTGTCCGGTCTGGGGGGGGTGGACCGTGTAGAAAGTGACAGTGGGCGGGGCGGGCGGGAACACGCGGAGCTGCAGTTCGACCGCCGAAAGACGTTTAACGAAAAGTTGAACTCAGTGGGGAGCGGGAAAGGTGACGGCGGAATCGCCGATTTTTCAAACTGGCAGATTTTGTACTGCGGCGGCGCCGCGCCGGTGGTGAAGACGCTTTTGGAAATGAGAAACGATCTGCGCGTGGGGGTGCAGATCGAGTCCTTCGACTGGTGAGGGGGGGTGATTTGATGTTTTTAGTGTGAATGGCGGTCGGCAAAGTAATTAGTTAGTCTATTCTTCTGCAGGTCTTTTCGTTGAACAGTACTACCGAAGGTATAATATTTGTCCAAGCGTCCTACGCATATGCAGTACGCAACCTATCGTTTGGGCTTTCCTTGCTTGTGAGAAATCTCACATTCATTCGGGTACTCCGCTGCTCCGGAACGCACACGAATCCGTAGGCAGAACGCGACCTCGACTTTGGCCGGTTTTTGCGGCATTTTTGCGCATACCGAAAAATACCTACCTTGTAAGGTATTTCACAAACGTCGTTCACGCCTTCGTGGTGGTTACTGGTTTACACTCCTCTTCAGGGCAGCCGTTCGCCATCGCCCAGTTTTCCAGCTCGAGATGACCGTTAGCTCTTGCACCTCTTAGAACACCCGCGTTCCACGGGCATCCGTTCGCGCGCAACCACTGCAGCACCTCAAGGTGCCCGCCCTCCGCCGCCCAGACGCACGTCTCCTGGACCCACAGGCAGCCGATCGCGCGCGCCCACTGCAGCACCTCGAGGTGTCCGCAGTACGCCGCAAACGTGCACGTGTCCTCTTCCCACGGGCAGCCGTTAGCGCGCGCCCTATGTAGCATATCGAGGTGCCCGCCCTCCACCGCAACCGAGCATGTGTCTGCGTCCCACGGGCAGCCGTCCGCGCGCAACGCCTGCAATTCCTCGAGATGTCCACCCCTAGCCGCCGCGAAACAAAGGAGTTCTCGACGCGACAGGTGACCTCCCCGGTCCAGGCGCAGCAACGCACTTAAACATCCGAGCTTCACGGCATCATATTCATCAAGATCCTCAAACCGCAGCCTCGTCGCCGCCACCGCGTCGCGCATCACGCGGCTCACCGCTGGGAGCCGTGCGAGATCGGCGGGATCGTCGAAATACTCACGTCGGAGAATGTGCGTGACAACGATGTCGTTGAGGAGGCCGGGGATGGCCTCACCCGCGTTAGCATCGCGGCGCTTGCGCGCGCGAGTTTCCACACCGAGCGTCGCGTCGAACGACATCGCTGAGGGTGTCGTGTGCGTGTCGTGCGCGCGTCGTTGTATGGTCTATTGCGACCGTGAGGTTTCTCGCCATCAAAAAAAATCCCAATGTCGAGGTTGCGTCTCGTCAGATCTGCGCACACGTGCGACTACGACACGTTCCCGGGTCGTATCGCCCCCTGAATTTCGGCGTACGCGGCCGCGATGGACACGGCGATTGACCAGAGAGGTGACCACCACGGTCGATGGGCGGATATCGACGGTCTGTTGCTCCGCCCCGGTTCACTCGTCGGGGCTGGCTTCGAGCCCGGGGAGGATGTCAAATCCGTGCTGCACGACTTGATTCACGTGCTGGTGGTGGGCGCGGGAGGGTTGGGGTGCGAGCTTTTGAAAGATTTGGGTACGTGGGGTGGACGATGTGGACAATGTGATTTTGGGACTCACAGCGCATCACTCGGACGTTCCCGTGGTTCCCGGACGGCCGAACCCAACACGACTGACCGCATCCAACTCCCGATCTCCCACATCATCACAAAAAAAAAATTATTCATTTCCCAAATCAGGCCTGAGCGGGTTCAAAACCATCGACGTGATCGACATGGACACGATCGACGTTTCGAACTTGAACCGGCAGTTCCTGTTTACGTCTAGCGATGTTGGGCAAAGCAAATCGCTTTGCGCGGCCCGGGCTATTACTAAAAGAATCAACGGCGTCACGGTGACGCCCCATTTCTGTCGAATAGAAGAAAAACCCGACGACTGGTACAAACAGTTCCACATCATAGTCCTGGGGTTGGACTCACTCGATGCACGGAGCTACATCAACAAGGTGTGTTGCGGTTTCCTGAAATTCGAAAACGACGGCACCGTTGATCAAACAACAATAAAACCCATGATCGACGGCGGCACGGAAGGGTTCAAAGGCCACGCCAGGGTGTTGCTGCCGGGGGTCACGCCTTGTTTCGAGTGCACGTCGTGGTTGTTTCCGCCGCAAACGAAATTTCCCCTGTGCACCCTGGCAGAAACCCCGCGGTCGCCAGCGCACTGCATCGAGTACGTGCGGCTGATTCAGTGGCCTAACGAAGGGCTTGGTTTAAATCAAGAAATTACGGGCAATGCTGGCTCGTCTGCTCCGAACAACGTGGTGCCTGCTTTCGACGGCGACGACCCTAAACACGTGGGGTGGGTTTTCGAAAAGGTACGTAAATTTTATTTCACCAAATCCCGGCCTCCCTGTTTGCTTATACAAGACTGACACTTTTCTTCAAAACTCAAAGGCGGCGGAGCGAGCGGAAGAATTCTCCATCCAGGGCGTCACGATTTCCCTGACCCAAGGCGTGGTGAAGAACATCATCCCCGCCATTCCGAGCACCAACGCGATCGTCGCCGCGGCGTGTGTCACAGAAACCCTGAAACTCGTCACCACGTGTTCGCCGGGGATGGACAAGTACGTGTGTCAGGCTTTCCCAAATCCCGCCTCCATGTTCGCCCACACAAGACTGACACTTTGTTTTACCTATCGCAAGCTACATGATGTTCAACGGCAGCCGCGGGGTGTACACGCACACGGTGGCGTACGAGAAAAAAGACGATTGCGTGGCGTGCGGATCGGGGAAGACCTTGGAGGTGTCAGGGCACGCGACTTTGGACGATGTCTTGAAAGCGCTTGTTGAATCATTTCCTGGTGAGCTACAGAACCCCAGCGTGTCGCACGAAAGCGGGAACTTGTACTTAAGAGGCGTCCTGGAAAGCGCTTACGCGAAAAACCTTACGGAAAGCATTAGAAACCTTTGTCAGCTAACGTCGCCCGACGAAACCGTAATGCTCGCGGTGAACGATCAAAAAATAAAACACACCATGAGGGTGCGGTTGGTGTTTGTGTGGTGAGAGTAGGGTTTAGAGTGTAGCTTGCTTTGTGACGTTCTTTTGAGTGACGACGTCGTGTTTCAATCGTCTTCTCGCTCGCTATTGTTTCTTTCGACTAGCTAATCCTGCTCTATTCTGTTTCCAAACGCGAACGCACCGTGTGACGAGTGATGCGATGGCGATTAATGAGACTCCTAGGGTGGCGCATATAATAACCCCTTGATGCGCCTTCGCAAACTGTATTACCTCAGCAGTAAAGTACCACTGCTTCGCTCTTACGCCGAAGGTTCTAACTAAAAAAACTCTTGCCAAAGTCCCGAAGACGTTAATCCCCCAAAACCGCCGCCGGTCCATCTTCGACCACCCCGCTAATAAACACACCACCGCGCCGGGTTCTATTAGCACTGCTATTGAAGCGTACTGCTTGAACCATCTCTTCATAACGTTCACTTTACTCGCCAGCCCGGGGGTTATTCCGTCGAAAACGTTCACTGCGCTCGCGAACCGAAACCGCCCGAGGTAAAAATACAACGGATCTTCCATCAATCTTCGAACGAACGCAACGAGTACAAACGGTACCAGCGACGTGTGCCCCGCCGTGCACGCCATGTGCACGTCGTTGGCGTTCAATGCTAGCAGGGTTAGGGGGTACCCGCTCACTAACACTGGGGCGAAGGCGTCGCCGCATTTGCCGGCGAGGTTCACCAAGACTAGGGCGACGACTATCGCGGTAATGGGTGCGTTCCCGAAACCGTTCTTCGAACTACTCAAAGGAACAGTATCGTATGAGGTCGAGCAAGGCGAGGACGCCACCGCCGCGGCGAGACGCGTACGCGGTGCCATCGTGTCGCGCCCGCGAATAAACGCGCGCGGCGTGGATGCGCGATGCGCGCGCGCGGCGCGGAGTGAATAAGGATGGAGACGAATCTTTCTTCATGGTCTTTCTTTTCGTATTTCATCAATGTCTATCTCAACCTCAGTGCCTTCCGGTACTCACGCCTCGCCCTCTTCCTCGTCGTCTTCCCACCGGACGTGCCCAACGCGTTCCCTGTAAGAACCGGTTGGTACGCCGCACGCGAGCATCAGTCGCGGCGTGCCCGGGGTATGCTTAGTGTCCCCGAAAACGACCCGACTGGCTTCGTTCGCGTCAAACGCCGCGATCAGCGTCGCGCCCAGACCGAGCGCAACGGCTTGAAGCTGCACCGTCGCCGCGACCATTCCGGTTTCGAAGCTCACTAAATCGTCCCCGAAGGTTTCATGAAGGCCTCCGTGCTGCTTGGTTTTCCCCGCGTCGCCCACGATGAGCATGATGAAGTTTGAGCCCGACGCCCACGGTTGCCTTGACGGCGGAGCACTGGTGTAGATCAACTCTGCAAACACGGAGTTCGAGCCGTCATCTTCGGCGACTTCCTCGTTCTCATCGACTGTTTCGTCCCCCGCGCCTCGTTCGCCATCCAGGCAACAAGTGGATCTGGATACTTCGTGAAGCGCGTGGCTGTGCGGGAGGTACTCGTACACGCCGGGGTCAACGCCGTGTACGCCGAACTGGTTGGCAACGACGTACACGGTTAACGGATACAGTCTTCCGCTGGACGCGACCGCTCTTTTCGCTGCGGCGGCGTGATCGAACTCATCCGCCGGCTCTGCTGGTGCCGTAATTCCTTGCGCCGCCCAGCATAGCTGCGCGAGCTCGTACAGGTGGATCTGGCCACTAGGAATCGGTACGAGGTGCTTGTCTGATATTTCGTCGCCGACACCGGTTAACGTCTCGGAAAAGGCCGCGAACTCACGGACGCATCTTCTGCTCGACACGACGTGCTCGAAGGGAGCGTGGTGGTGCCCTAGGAGGTCAGGAACGGGAAGCTTTATGGCGTTGGGAGGCGTTGGGTCATACTCAATACCAGTTATCAGCGGAAGATGGTTTTTATGCTGCCCTGGAGACGGAGGATCCACCGCGCGCGGAACCCTGAACGTTAACGGTGCACGTCCCGAGGGTCCACCCTTCCCAGAAGCAGACGCTGAAGAAACGACAGAAACTCGCGCGGTTGTGTCGTGGCGAGACGCGCGCGGCAAGGATAATCGCGTAGAAATGGCGGGAACGCGCGCGGAAAGAACGGCAAGCATGTTGAAGTCGTGCCGTGGATGTCAAGCGCACCGTCAGAGTCGTGGCTTTCCTCCGCTACCCTTCTTCCTTTCCGCCGTAGTCACGACGTCCGAGGAACGTAAAAAGCCTCGGAAGGTTTAACGCTCGAGAAAAGAAGGCAACGACGCGCACACGACACCCTCCGCGATGTCTTCCGACGCGACGCTCGGTGTGGAAACTCGCGCGCGCAAGAGAAAAGACGAACGCGATGCTAACGCGGGCGAGGCCATCCCCGGCCTTCTCAACGACATCGTCATCACTCACGTCCTCAGATCTGAGTATTTCGACGACCCCGCCGATCTCGCACGGCTCCCAGCGGTGAGCCGCGCGATGCGCGACGCGGTGACTGCGACGGGGCTTCGGTTTGAAGAGCTTGGTGAGAATGATGCCGTGGAGCTCGGATGTTTATGCGCGGTGCAGCGCCTGGACCGGGTAGGTCGCCTGTCGCGTCGAGAACGCCTTTGTGAGGCAGCGGCGAGGGGTGGACATCTCGAGATGCTGCAGTGGGCGCGCGCGAACGGCTGCCCATGGAACGAGATGACGTGCTCGGGGGCGGCAACGGGCGGGCACCTCGATGTGCTGCAATGAGCGCGCATGAACGGATGCCCGTGGAGCGCAGGCACGTGCTCGTTCGCGGCGGGTGGCGGACATCTCGAGATGCTTCAGTGGGCGCGCGCGAACGGCTGCCCGTGGAACGAGTATACGTGCATGTACGCGGCTTTGGGCGGACACCTCGAGGTGCTGCAGTGGGCGCACGCGAACGGCTGTGATTGGTACGAGTGGGCGTGCTCGGAATCAGCACGGCGTGGGCACCTCGAGATACTGCAGTGGTTGCACGCGAACGGTTGCCCGTGGAGCGAGTTCACGTGCTCGGAGGCGGCGGCGGACGGGCATCTCAAATTGCTGCAATGGACGCGCACGAACGGCTGCCCGTGGGACAGGTTCACGTGCACGGGTGCGGCAAATGGCGGCCATCTCAAATTGCTGCAATGGGCGCGAGCGAACGGCTGCCCGTGGGACCAGCGGGAGTGCGCAATCGTGGCAAGGCGGAAAAGGCATTACGAGTTGACGTCTTGGACTAAGAGCGAAGGTTGAAAAAGGGTGAATTGAATTGAGACATTTTTTACAATCGAGCTCGAACCGTGCTCTCGCGTCGTAACGCTAAACTCCGCGGGTCACTCCCAGCTCGTTCGCTTCGCTCGCAGTGTTCCCACACACTTGACGTGAAAGACTCCGGATCACATAGCGGACCGAAGTGATTCCACTCGGAGTGCGTTTCCAATGCACCGCCCGTAACGTTCGCGACGATTGGCGCCATGGCCGCCGGAAAGGGTACCAAGCTTTTGTCATGGCCCGCCTGTGTCGACCCTCTGGCAATCGTGACGTGAGGACACGTGATCAGGGAGGCACCGTCAGCATCGCATAGCAAAAAATTCACCTCGCGCTCCTCGCCGCCGTTCGCAAACACGAGCGCCTCGTTCTCTTTACTCATCGCTAAGCGAACGCCGGCGCCGTGCGTTTGTTTTTCGCCGTCGTTCGTCGCTGTCGATGTGTCCCCGGTGTCTTCCACGAACCCATACTCCACGTACGACGCAACAGCTTTTGCGTGAAACGCGTTCATCGGGGGTTTCGATTTGAACACCGCGAGCGCGGTTGCTTTGGACGCGAAGCGCTCTTTTCGTTTACGCGCGGCGGTTGTTAAGTCTGGCGAAAACACGTTTCCTCTTCCCAATTTCGCAGCGTCGACCATGAATATCGGTTCGAAGGCGTATATCGATTTGAACGTCCCTGGACAACGCGCTTCCGCGCGTAACGCTGCGTGCGCGCCGAGGCTGTGCCCGATGACGTGCAGGTTTAGTTTGGCGTTTTTCACGAAGCCAACCACGGCGAGGACGTCGTCCGCGAATTTGTTCCATCGCAGATTGTTTTTCTTCTCACTCGCACTCCAGGAAACCGGTACGGTTGACCCTCCGTGCGCTCGCATGTCGAACGATATCACTCGCACCGCGCGACCGCGGTGTCGTGCGCGGGCAAACAAACACTTGACCACCGGGTCGAACACCCGTCCGTGGAACCCGTTCGCGTGCACCAGCAACATCGTCACGGGGTCGTGGGATTCGGTCGTGGAGGCTCCTGATGGAGGGTACCACACCCCGCGGTCCTGTACCTGAAGCACCACCCCATCCGTGGACGGGACGCGGAGCACGTGCATAGGCATGGCCGAGACGCGAGGCGGCAGGCGGCGGGGCGAGACTCGCCGCGCCGCGCGCTTGCTAGTGCCTCGGCGCGTCGACTTTCTTGAATGTTGGAAGAAACAGAAATATTTTTCCTCCAGCTCAACACAATCGGCACGCACGCGCCATGGCGAGCCTGCCGACTTCCCTCGGGTTGTTCCGCAGCCTTCTGCGCGCGCGTTCCGCGGCGTTCAAGGGTGACCCCACCGCGCTCACCGCGGCCAGAACCGAGATCCGCAAGCACTTCGACGAGTCCAAGCACCTGTCCCCATCCGAAGCGAGTGGTAAGATCAAAGAAGGCGTGGAGGCGGAGAGTTTCATTCGTTTACACGTGGTGCAGGCGGTTGGTAACGAGCGGGGAAACTACGAGATGACGGTGCAGACACACCACACGGATTTGGAAGGCTCCAACACCATCGAGGTCCCTTCCGGCGGAGCAGGAGCCGCGGGGAGTTGCGCCGGGGAGAAGAAATAAACCTTATTAAACTACATGTACGCTTCGCTATCCTTCCCCGCCACCGCGGTTTGTTTGAACGCGGCGATGCTGCTCGCGACAAAGGCTATACCCCCCCGTGACGACCCCAACCCGAAGGTCACGGTAAACCCCTCCGTGTCGTTGGGCCAAGGCTCGACGACGGGAACGACGCACTCCGCGGAATTGTTTGTTTCCGCCGAATTGTTTGTTTCGGCATCGTCGTCGCCGGAGTTCTCGTCGCCGCCGTCGGAACGAAAACACCCCCCCCCTGCCACGTCCAAATCCTTTCGCCACGAGAACGTATCCCCGCCGTCGTCGGAAACGGAAAGACGAACTACCGTTATTTTCGTGCTAGTATCAAAAAACACCCGCGACAACACCACGGCTCGCCGGCCCACCCGCGCCGCGGAGACGCCGCCGGTTGAAACCGCGGGGGTGTCGAAATTGGCGGCGTCCAAACGCGCGGGCGGGGACCAATTCGTGGAACCGCCGTCCACCGAGTCGGAGCGGTAGGTGTGGCCATCGGACATCAGAAACACTACACGTGTGGTGTGTTTGCCTCCATCGCCCTTAACTAGTGGGTGTCTCCAGACGCTCGCAGACATTGGGGACAGATTTGACGGCCCTTTCGCGAAACCGGCGAGTCGCCAGTTGACAGTGTCACTACTTTTAAGTTTCGTCGTCTCCGCAATCAACACCGGTACCGCCGCGCTTTTCTCTTCATTTAGAAAGAAATCGCCAAGGCACGTCACCTGGAAGCCCCCTTTTTCACCGTTCAAAGGCTTCCTCACCAGCGATCCCCCCACCGCGCACGAGCCTAAGACTTTTGGAAGTCCCGGAGTGGCGCCCGCATCTACACTCGCGGTTTCAATCGCGACAACCGCACTCCACGTATCGCCAAAGTCGGTGCTCACGGTTTCAAACGCGTCCGCGGCGCCGTGTCCCTCCCACCCCGCGTCTCGCACCATGAAGTGAAGGTGTAGCACGTCATGCACAAAAAACAAAGCCGGCTTTTCGTGCGTGTTCGGAGTACCAGGCGCTCGGGCCAACACGAACGGATCCGACCACCATTTCGTTGATGAATCAGAACTCTCACCAATCGGTAAACGCCTGCTCGCCCACACCGCCGGCCTTGAGGCTTCGCTTTTGCTGCGCGGCGCGACCCAGGCGCAGAGGTACCCGCCCGTGGGTAAATGCACGTGCGTGGAGTGCGCGGCGCCGATCGCGGCGGGGTGCGTGTTGACAACGACGTGTTCCACAGTCTCCAGCGTCCGAGCTCGCAACGCCCACGCATCGGCGCTCGATTTGTAGTAGGAATCGTTTGCGTTTCGGTTCGAGCCTCGCCACACCCCGAGCCGACCGATCATGGCTATCGTGATTATCGCGTAGACGAACAAACTCACGTACCGCCTCGCCGGGCCGTTAGGGCGCTTGCCCCAGGGCTCGCGAAGGCGCGGACGACTCCCGAAACGACGCATGCGAGGAGTGGCGGAGGGAAGGGTGGTGTCGCGAAGGACAACAAGGACAACAACAACAATAAAAGCTGCGGAGTCTTGGAGATGATTATATTTCGTCAACGCGCCGCACTCGGCACGCGATGACGACGCAAACGACAGAGACAACTTACGCTCTATGGTACTTGATATTACACCGCGTAACCGCCACGTGAACCCGCGCTGCGTGCTTATTACCCTAAAAAACGGATACGGCACACGCGGGGTTCGCCGCGGCGGAAAGCGGGAAGCCTAAAATCTAAAATGAAAAACCCGAAATGCTAATTGGGATTTCTCGGGACGAGTCGGCGCGCGTCGGAGGCTCGGCCTTTTTGCTAAGTCGAGGAGGCCTCCCGCGCGCGCTCGTCGCCAACGCTACTCACAAGTCGGCGCGCGTCGGAGGCTCTGCCTTTTCGCTAAATAAAGGAGGCCTCCCGCGGGTCGCTCGTGGTTGGTGCTACTCTAAATAAGCTAATGATGGAAACAGATACCTTTCAGGTATCGTATACCTTTCAGGTATCGTACTTGCGCGACGCGCGATTGAAACAGATTGAAACATGCGGCGCAAAACTCACGCGCACGCGCCTGGCGGTACGTCCGGCGCCGACAACACCGAGACCCCGAGTGTCACAACGTGGTGTTCGATTTTGACCTTCTTCGTCGGCCCGGAGTCCTCCGCGAACCCGGTTGAAGGGCCGCGCGCGCGCTTCCCCACGTCCGCGCCTTCCGCGTCGCTCAGGTCGCTGTCGGCGGTTTCGTCGCCAGGGTCGTGCACAGCCGCGTCTCGCGCAACAGCCGCGTCTTCCTCCTCCTTTTTCAAATCCGCGTGGTTTTTAGCGGAAGACGCGTCAATCGCGAGAAGGGGCGCGTCCGCCCTGGCGAACCGGCCTTTGATCCTCACCCGGTTGTCCGCCCGTACCTTCCGCGACGCGTACCGAATCTGTTTCTTGAAGTGCCGTTCCATGCGCTTCTTGAGGTACCGCACCAACATCTCTTCCCGCGCTTTCGTACCTGGCGCCAAGGCACCCGCCGAGCTTCGAACGTCATCCTCAGCATCCCCGCCGGCAGGGAAACACGTCTCGCCCAGTTGGTACACGCGGTGCGCTTCGTGAAGCAAACTGGACACGGCGAGAACCTCGGAACCGCAGCCGCCGCTGTACGCGCCGCCGCCGTCGTTCCCGACGCTCCCCTGCGAGATCCACGGGCCGTTCACCCGAACGTCGCCAACTCTGGTAACGCAGCCGCCGGTTGTCCCTCCGTCCCGGGAGGGGGACCCGCAGGTAAGTGTTTGCTGCGTCCGCGCGCTGTCTCTGCTCGGGCCCGACGCCGCTGGGTTTGACCCGCCGGTACCATCGCGTTTCTCGTAAAACGCGCGGTACGAATCGTGCCCGTGCAGGTAGTGCGGGTACGCCATCGCCGCGGTGGCATCCGGGGCCCAACCGGAATTGGTAGGGACGCCGCGCGAAGCAAGGGGCTCGGCAAACCCGTTCCGCGGCCGCGGCATCAACGGCGGCTCGGTTCCGTGGCCGTCGCCCTTACGCAACATGGTGTTCGTGCCACCCGCGGTGTGCTGGTACGGCGACGCGCCGCGGTTTTGGGGAGGCGCCGCGTTGACGGTTTGCCCGCGGTTTCGCGCGCCGCCGTCCCTTGGCATGGGACCTCCCCCAGCCCCATTCGCACCGTAAAACACTTGGTACTCCCTTTGGCCGTACCCGGGCTCGCGAATCGGCCCGGGCGGGCCTCGCGCGCTGTGTTGATGTTTGCCCGGAGTGATTAACTCCTGGAACCGCCCGGTTTCGTACCCGCCCTGCAGGGGAGGGAAGGATCCGGTGTTGAACCCGCCGATCGGGGCGTCGGGAAGTACGTACGCGCCGTACTGCCTGACTTGATCCAGGGCTGGCAGGTACGTCTGGGGGTCCTGATGACCGGCCGGCCCGGATCGGGGGTACGACCCGTACCGTTCGCCGGAGTTGTCGACCCCGTGCGCAACCGGTTCGCAGCGCGGTACGCCCCACGAAGAGTTGTTTGCGCCGAGGCTATCGCCGATCTCCCTGCGCGCGCTTTGCACGGAGCCTAGCGCGAACGAACCACGCTCCCCTGTGTCCTCGAGCGAATCTCCGTCAAAGCTCGTGTACGCGCCACCCACCGCGAGGGACAGGTCCCCGCCGGAGTTTTGCCGGAGCAAATCGCGACACTCGGTTTGGTCGGCGGTCCCGGGGTCCAAACGGTGTTGATGGAACGCGTTTTCAGGGAACCCGTTGCCCAACGAACCGGGGTTGGGGAACTGCGTGGGGAGGTGTCGAGGGTGCATGTAATGCAGGTGCGCGTTTCCGTCGCCCCCCCGCGTTCCGCTCGCGAAGTCCTTCGCGCCAACGAAGTCGGACCGAAGCCCTTGTTCGTCCAAAGGGCCCCACTCGTTCTCGGTTTCGCCCTCCAGGGACCTGCCCCCGCCCGAGCCTTGGTTTTGGTCGGAACCGTCAAGGGACCCTTCGCTGTAGCGTGGGGTTTGGGTGAGTCCGTTCGTGCCACCAACTCGTTTCGCAACCGGGGCGAACGAACAAGCAGCGGGGAACAAAAAGATGCCTTCCCTAAACGGGTGCCGGCTCGCAGCGCGCGCGTGCGCCGGGTGCTTCATCCCAAACCCGTCGGGGTCGTCAACAAGGGTGAAGCTCCGTAACGGCGTTCGCAGGAGGTGCGTTTCTTTATTCACAGACCGCGTGTGGTCGTCGCACGTGTCGCACAACACCGCGCGGCTCGCGGAACAAGCAACCTGGACGTCGGGGAGGGGAGAGGAGAGAGAACCTGAATGTGAGAAAAAGGAAAAAAAGAAATTGCAAGGAAGACTCAAGAAACGACTGTTCGCGCGTTTTTCGACTGCTCGTCGTTTCGTTCCGTCTGCAGTCGCGTCGCGCGCCTGCCGGATAGGGTTAAAAGGTACACCGTCCTCGCACTTGGCGCTCGTCGTGTGGAACCGAAACCGTGATGCGACGAAAGAAACACGTACCGTCCCGCCGGCGTCGTGGTACCGTTCGCACAGCCAGGACCTCGCGTGTCTCTGAGAGAAGTGGTTCGCGGTGTGCACCTGTGGGGTCATCAAGAAGGGAACGGGTGAGCGGAGAAAAAGTTTTTTTGGCAACGGGCGCCCGCGATAACAGTTAATAACACTTTTGATGCGAACGCGGATGCGCCTCGGCATCCCCGCGTGGGGTCCGGGCCACGCGTACGGGCAATTAGTCACCCATCTCGCCTCCACACCGGGCCAGCCATGCTACGCAAACCCCAAAAAGACGCGACCCGCCGTACAAGGTCGCGTCGCACCGGCGGGGCGTTCGCCGGGGCGCCCGGCACCCATTGGCTTTTTGGCCCACTGCACACCAAAAAGCGCTTTTTCGCGCGCGCGTGTCCATCGAAAACACGTACCTGCGCATCGCACGCCAAACACAACCGCGCGGAGTCCGCGCGGCAGAACACCAGCGCTTTCGCGGTATGGCAGTAGTCGCACGCGCCGCTCATAAATTTGCTCGACGTGCGTGGCGCGGGCGCTACACGGAGTGTCCAAACGGTGGGGGGATTCTCGATCATTCGAAGAACCGGAAAAAGTGCACTTCGTTTTTGGCGGGTTAATTCGAGGACTCAGAACAGTCAGCATGGGCGAATCGCGATTCCGCCCCGAAACGCCCTTCATAGGGTTAATAGTCATTTCTTTTTGGAAATGGATGAAGATCTTCGTGAGGAAGAAAGCAAGAGAAAGAGACACTGCACGCGAACACGTGTTGGACTGAAATGTCGGTCACATGTCGGTCTGTCGGTCACTTCACCCCGTGCATCAATATGATGTCAACATCGGCCTCCCCGCCGCCGCCGCCCGCGGGACGCGGGGTCCCCCGCACCCGCACCGTCACCCGCCCCACTCGACGCCAGGCGGCGGCAACGCCTTCGGGCGGCTCCCAGGCGGTGCTGCTCGGCGCCAAAGAAAACCTGCTGGCGTGCCTCCAGGCCAAAGACGACCAGGGGGTGCAGGCGGCGATCTCGGAGCTGATCGGTATGACGCCCACGGAAGCGCCCGCGCGCTCGGCGATGCTCCAAGGCAAGTGGCGCCTGGTCTGGAGCAAGCAGGATGACAGCGCCAACTTCTTCCAAAAAGCGTTTTCGGGGCTACCCAACTACAACGTCATCAATGGAAACAACTCGCTGGAGAACATTGTGGAGGCGGGCCTGCTCAGCTTGAATGCGCGAGCCACGTGCGCGGCGGTGTCGGATAATTGCCTCGACGTGAGGATCACCGAAGTGGACATCTTCGTGGGGCCGTGGAAGGCCAAGACCATCGAGATCACGCCCACGCCGGGTAAGAACGACGGGTGGGTGGAGCAGCTCTACCTGGACGACAACATGCGGATCAGCGCTGGGAACAGGGATTCGATGTTCGTGCACTGTAAGGGCCCGGGCTACACGACCTGATGGGACGTGCCTTGCGGCGCAGTTCGGGTTTCGGCGAAACAACGCAGAGCTGGCGTCGAGCTGGCGTCGAGCTGCAGAAAGAAAATAAAAAATTGCGACAAAAAGCGGTTCAGGTCCGCGGATGCGGATGCGTTTGACGAGGAGCTGAAACTGGTACGGCGGAGGGCGGCGGCGGAGCTTTTAAGAAATCAGGCGGACGAAGACAAAGGTGCGGACGACGCGACAACTTCCGCGAAGCGTTTGATCAAACAAAGCGGAAAAACGCTTTCGGGGGAGAGGTAAACAGGTGTAGAGGTCTTTTATTGCTGAAGGTATTATTACACAGTTATGCACACACCGTGTACCTGTTACTCCCCTACTTTGTTACTGTTACTCCCACACTTCACTCCTTGTCGAATCCAAAGTAGCCTTGAATAGTGAACGGCTCTTTTTTGATTTCGGGCTCGAGTTTGACCTCGGGCTCTTGTTTGATCTCGGGCGAACCCTCCGGCTCGCGCTTGGCCCGCTTTGAGCTCGGTGGAGCCGCGCGTGCCGCTTTGCATGCCACGCAGTTGTGTTTTAGCTTGCCGTGACGGCAGGGGTTGTACTTCGCGCAGCTGCTCTTCCTCTTGCCGTGAGGGCAGGGAATGCACTCCGCGCAGTTTTTTTCAGCTTGCCGTGGGGGCAGGGGTTACACACCGCGCAGTCGTTTTTCAGCTTCCCGTGCGGGCAGGGGTTGCAGTCCGCGCAGTTTTTTTCAGCCTGCCGTGCGGGCAGGGGTTGCAGTCCGAGCACTCGTTTTTCACCTTGCCGTGAGGGCAGGGGGTGCACATTGCGCAGCGGTCTTTCAGCTTGCCGTGGGGGCAAGGGATGCACTCCTTGCAGCTGTGTTTCACCTTGCCGTGAGGGCAGGGGGTGCAGTCCGTGCAGCCCTGTTTCCGCTTGCCGTGCGGGCAGGGGTTGCACGCCACACAGCTGTGTTTCAGCCTGCCGTGAGGGCAGGGGGTGCAGTCCGCGCACGTGTCCTTCCGCTTCCCATGCGGGCACCATTTCCTTCCCATCATGCTCGGTCGGATGGTTCGCCGCCCTTCTTCTCCGCGCGCCACGATGTGCGCTCGGACACGCGAAGCGAGGAGTGTCGTAGCTTTGAGGAAACGTCGGACGGTTCGAGAAAATCGACAAAAAAAATCAACGTTCAATCCATCTTCGTTCACAAGGGACGGCACGCCCTCTCTGGTGGCGTGACCCCCTGTGATCCACATGGAGTCCTTCTTCGCCTCGGTGACCTCAAGTTTCGAGAAGCTCGGGAACGACTTTTCGCAGGCGGTCGATAAACTCGGGAGCGACTACAACCGCTCCGCGAACTCGGAACGACGCCAAGAGACGGCACGAAAAACGGGCATCGTTTCCGAACGAAACACTGGGCTCACCGTGTTTCCGACCTACGTCTGTGACCTCGGGGACAAGGCCAAGGTGGTTGACCTTGGTGGTAACAAAATAAACACGGTGCCTGAGGATATTCGCAACCTGACACGGGTCCAAAAGCTAAACCTAGCCGCGAACGCGCTTACCGAGATCCCACAGAGTCTGTGTTTGGGAATGGGAAATCTTAAAGTGTTGCGGCTGGAGAAGAACGGGCTGCTCAAAGTGCCACTCGTAATCGGGTCGCTGGTTAAACTAGAGGAGCTGTGGTTAGCGGATAACAAGCTCACACAGCTACCCCCCAGTGTGTCCCAACTTCAACGGCTCCGGATTTTAAACCTCGCCAGGAACGAGTTAGTGGAACATTTGAGTCGGGATGATGACGAAAAAGACGTGGCTGACGCAAAAAACTTCAGCGGCGTCGAGTACCTCGGGTACTGTGCTAACCTGACATCATTAACTTTGGACGGCAACGCGGGTTTCGAAACCCTACCGCCTTCATTAGGAGGTTTGGCAAAATTAAAAACGCTTTCCTGTGACGCGACGTCAGTACAAAGCGTACCAAAAGAAGTGTTCAAAGGGTGCACAGCGCTTACGTTTTTGTCCCTGAAACGGTGCCCCGTGAATGTTAACGAGCTGCGTTTGACGCCCGGGTTCGCCGAGTTCGACGCACGAAGAGTCCAATCCAGGAACAAGCAAATAGCCGGGAACGTGTTTAGTGATGGGGACGACTTGCTTGGGGACAACGATAATAAAAGAAGGTGAGCAATACGCATTTTACAAGCGACTCGTGTTCACAATTAAATCATTCGTCGTCATCGTCTTCGTACGAGTCGTCTTCAGATTCGTCGCACGTCGCTAGATCTCGTCATCCTCGTCATCGTCCGAGTCGGATTCAGATTCGTCACCCTCCGCTAGATTCGTCCCCGCGTCGACGTTCGTCGCGACACCGCCCGACACGCCCGCCGCGTTCCTATCCAACCCGGCGGCCGCGTCTAGTCCGTCTAAACCCTCCAGAGGTATCCCTTGCGCTAGCCCCTGCAAACTCTGCAACGAAATGGGGGGGGGTACCCCGCCCAAACTCTGTAAACTTTGCATTTTCTGAAGCGCCTGTAGCGCCTGCATGTGATGCAACGCTTGCAGGTTCTGAAGGCCGGTCAGGTTGTGCAGCTGTGACAGGGAAAGGGGCGGGTCCTCGCCGGTTGAAACGCACGCGGCGGCGAAAGGTGGGTTTTGGTTTTTCAGGGCATCGGGAACACGTCCCGGTTGCCTGTACCCGTTCGCCGCCGCGGCGTTATGACGAAGCGTCGTCGCGGCGTGGTGCGCCACGAGTAAACGGTGCGCCACCCGCGTCGCGGTTTGCCTTTCCTCGAGAAGGTTTTGTAAACTCTTCGTGCCTTTGTCCGTGGCGGTCGCGTGTTTGTCCGAGTCAGGCGTACCCCCGGAAGACGCGACCGCGAGGCCTTTGATCGGCCCGCAAGGGCCTTTCACCAGCCCGGCTCTGCGCGCGTGTGCGTTAATCGCGTCCCCCATGGCGAGCGCGCGTTTCAACCGCTTGGCCATGCCTCGTTTTTCCGATTGCCGGTCCCGTCGCCGTTTCAAGCACTCCGCGCAACACGCCCTGGTTGGGGCGAAGCATGTCGCAAGACGCGACCGCTTGCAGCTCTGTGGTTTGGGGAAACCGGGGGGGGGGCGATACGAGGGGAAGTGGTGTCAGAAGGTAGGTAAACACCTCGCGATTGGGTCGCGACGGAAACAGGACCGCGACGCGAACGCGAACAATCCGGAACAATCGCGAAGAGACATGTTTCAAAGCCACCAACCCTTGGTCTGGTTTCCGTAAACGCACCAAGCAATACCGCACCGCGTCCGCGCCAGCCGTGGTCTCCTCCGAAGGCATGGTCGCGTCCACTAACAATTATGTCTCACCGGAATCGTTGCCGGGGTGCGTCTCGGGACGCGGCGCGCCCCGATCTGACGCGACACACAATTGACGGATTTCGCTCAACAAGAGTTCAACACCAAGACGACACGTTCACCTTCGATAAGTTTTTCAGCGAGAGGCGCACATTCACTGCGTCGGGCACTTGGGTGCCGTTCGCGGATGGCGAGTCGAGCGCGCTTGCTGGCGCTGCGTTTGGCTAGGGACAAGTGGTGCGTCATCACGCGATGGGGTTTGGCATGCGTGTGACTGCCGTTCCCGGAACCCACGTTTGTTGTGGCGTCGCGTTCTCTGCGTCGCGTCGTGGAACCGCGGCGGCGAAGATTTCGCGGTTTCTGTTTCCAAATGCTTCCTCTCCTCCGTCGACGACGCCCACGTATGCGTGCTCCCTTGCTGCGTTTCATTTTTCACACACACCGTGACCGGTTCGCACGCACTGACCCCTCATACGTTCGCCCTCACCGTAACCGTTGCCAATGAAAAACACAACAACAACAGGGGTTTCCACGCCGCCGCGGTCGCGGAGCCGTGCCCTATGCGCGCCCTGGAGATCGCGGAACAGCTGCGTTTGCAAAGCCGCGGTCCCGAGCGTTTCGCGCCGGCGTTCGCGGCGCGCGCGGCGACGAGGGCGATCGAGTCGTTCCAAAACACGTTCAAAACCTGGGGAGAGGCGAGAGTTGGTACGTGGCGCCGATACGCGCATCGCGTTGGAACAACTGTGCTGAGTAGAATACACCCGGATGACGAAACGTTGTCGAACTTACCAGCGGCGTGTAGCTCCGTTGAGGTGATCTACCCCGACACGTCTTCCGTGGACGAGACGCGTCACGAGCTCACGAAGCTCCTCACGGACCGCGCGCTGGCGGTCAAGAAACGCTTCCAAATAAACGCGTTCATCGGCGTACCAATAACGTTTCCCATGATGTTCACGCCGCTGTCGAACCTACCGATGTACTGGTTCGCGTGGCGAGCGTACGAACAGCGAAACGGATTTAAACGCGCGGCGCAGGCGCTGCGAACGACGCAGCGGTTCGAGTGCGCGGAGGCGCGAGAGGGGTGTGACAAAGAGACGATAAAGGAGGAGAGCTCATCAGGGAGCCAAGGAACCGATGATCGCGAGACTGTTTCGAAACCTCAAAGTTCGGCGGAGGTTATCGCTCAGTGGGTGGACGTGGACAAAAAGTGTGAAAGAACGGGAGTCGACGCAAACGAGGTGGCGGTGTCACCGTCGGGTTTCGAGTGTTGTCGTGTCGTTCCCAACCCTGTCATTCCCCCACCCACTCTGCTGTTCGTGCCATGCGCGTTGCTGCACGAGGAAAACGTTTGGGACTTACTTTCTGACCAGAAATCCGAAGAGGACGGGTCGGAAAAAGTTTCGCTCGTAGAGCGCGCGACGCGAATCCAACACTTGACGAGTTTAGCGAAACGGTACAAAAGAGCGTTGAAGGTTTGAGGTGTTTAGGTAGTTAAAGGCGGTCCCGGACCTCGCCGCACCGGCTAGCTCGATGTTCGTTGGAAGAAGGAGACATATTTTAGTTTATAGGCGCGGTGACAAAACGCGGACTGCGTGTGAAGAAATACATCGTTGGTTTTTTAGTGAAGCCTCGGCTTGATTCAAACAGTAAAGAAAACGTCAAACGCGATGGTACCATCTCCTTCTCGTCAAAAAGATCCCTTACGCCTTCTTCGCAGCCACGGTGTGGCCGTCGAAGAAGTAGGTCTTGCCGCACCGGCCGCAGTAGTGGCGGTCGAAGTGGTTGGCCATGAAGATGCCGCCGCCGCACTCGGGGGCGGGGCATTCTTTGCGCAGGCGCGTGATCTTCCCGGCGTCGTCGACCTTGTACATTTTCAGGAAAGCGAGCTTGACCTTCTTGTGCACGTGGGGGACGCGCTTGGGCTTGGTGTACACCTTCTTCTTGCGCTTCTTGCCGCCACCGCGAAGGCGCAGGACGAGGTGCAGGGTGGATTCCTTCTGGATGTTGTAATCCGCGAGGGTGCGGCCGTCCTCAAGCTGCTTGCCCGCGAAGATGAGACGCTGCTGGTCGGGGGGAATGCCTTCCTTGTCCTGGATCTTAGCCTTGACGTTGTCGATGGTGTCCGAAGATTCCACCTCCAGGGTGATGGTCTTACCCGTGACTGCGTTTGGAAGGCGGGGGGACGGGTCAGTTGGAGCGCACAAGGAGTGAAGCGACGCGAGGCGAACCGAACCCTTGATTTCGGGGTGAAAATCGGTCTTGCGCGTGAACGGGGCGAGGACGCCGCGCGTGTTTAACTCGCGCGGCCCGAGTACGATCGCGCGGGTGGGATCGGATCAGGGCATCGCCGCGGGTAACAACCCGCGCGAGCGTGGAGGAGCTCGTTCCAGCGCCGCAAGGGAAGCACGCGCGACGACGCGACGTCCCCCACCAGCACCAACACCGACCCTAAAAAAAGAAATGCCGCAGACGCGTCGGTCCGGTACACGGCGGTCGGGCAGGCGCGCGACGTGTTTCGGGAAAGCACGTACGGGTCTTCACAAATATTTGCATCTTGTTGAGTATGTGCTGGTACGAGGCTCAGGATGTATCCGTCGTCGCAACGTGGAAGAGACCAAGTGCGGCCCGCGAAGGCGGCTCATGTAAATTCACAGGATCAGGGTTTTCCGCGGCCAGAAAAAATATGTGGCGCGTGGCACGGGCGGTTCCGGCAGTCGGTGTTGGTTTTTCAAAGAAGGAAACGTTTCTGCTCTGCCCATAACAGCCTCGGTCGCGCTTGCGCAGCGGCCGGGTTGTTCAGGGGTGCAAGGGACTAAAGCACAAACCCAACAACATGCCCCTCACCCCCGCCTTCACCTTCCGCCTGGACGACCAGATCCTGGAAGGCACCGTGTGCGTCGGTGTTTACGATGGGAAACGCCCCACGCTCACCGCGGCGACGACCGGGGGCAAGATCTTCATGTGGGACCCGTACGGCATGGAGGGGGATGGGGATGGGGAGGCTGGAGGGGGTGCGCAGACAGCCGGCACCGCAAGCACCGCAAACAAGCACGTGCGTTACCTAAACATCAACAAGAAGATAACCGCGGTGACCGCGGGCAGGCTGGGCGGCGGTGCCTCCGAGTTCGGCACCCGAGATGTGCTGTTCGTCGGCACCGGAACCGACGTGCTGGCGTACGACGTGCGTAAAAACCGTGATGTGTTCTTTAAAGACGCCCCCGAAGGCGTGACTAGTTTACGAACAAAAACACACGGCGACGCGTTTGACTCGGTGGGTTCCACGACGGTGAACCCGCGAGGCGTGGACGAATCGATTCTTCTGGTGGGCGGGAACTGTTCCCTGCAGGGGTTCGACTCAAACGGCGACGAGGTTTTCTGGACCGTCGCGGATGACGTGGTGCGAAGCGTGTGTGTTTTCAAGCCTTGCGACGACCTCGTGGTCTTTGGGGGGGATGACGGGTCAATCAAGGCGATTCAGCTCGCAAGAGTTGGGTACGCCGTGCGTGAGGTTTTCGAGTTAAAAGAATCGCACGCCGTGTCGCACCTGGTTCCGTTGACCGACGCGACTTCGACGTCCAACTCCAAAAACCAAACCGTCGCCTTTGCCTACACCACCAAGGATGGCGCCATCGGGGTGTATTCCAACGAAACCCGCGTGTGGCAGGAAAAACGAGGGGCGGGGAAACGGTGTACATGCGTGGTGGCGCACGACCTCACCGGGGATGGTGCGTGTTTCCCAATAACCACATTCTGCCTCCCTGATTGCCCATACAAGACTGACATTTATTTTTACAATCTCAGGTGCGGAGGAGCTTATTTTCGGGTACGCCGACGGAACCGTGGAGGCGCGAACGGTGCACAGCGGCGCCGTGCTTTGGAGCGACAAGTTCGACGCCCCGCTTTCCGCGATTGTCAAGTTCCCGAGGGACGGCACCCCGGGGGAAGGACGGGTCGGGGAAGGCGTGGGTGGTAACAGCGGTAACGACGACCTGCTGGCGTGCGCGCTGAGTGGCGAGGTGCGGGGGTACCGAACCTTGGGCCGCGAGCGCGGGGGAACCCGGAATCCATCCGGGGTCCCGTTCGGATCCGTCGTCGGCGGCGCGACCGTGGGGGAACCCGGCGAGGGAAACGGAACAGCCACGGTCAGGGCGTACGGCTTCGACGGCGGTGACGTCGGCGACGGCGACGAACCCGTCGCGAACGGAAACGACGAAGGAAAAAAAGGGACGAAGAAAACCTCCAAGTTTGCCGCTTTGCTCGGGCTGGGGGGTGGGGTAAATAAAACGAAAACGGGCGACGAAAAAGCGACGACAGGCGCTCCCGAAACGAATCGGGATCTCGCGGCCAACACAAAAAACGCGAAAAACGCGTCCCTGAAACCGCAAACGCGGGTATCTGCGGAACGGTTGGAGTCCCTGAACGCCAAAAAGCAAGCCCTGCTCGGCGAGTTGGCGAGTTACGAAAAAGACACGGCGGCGCTTGACCGCGGCGACCGCGGGGTGACTTCCACGTCAAGTGCGATACCGCCGGACACGAGGGTTTTTTTGCGGTTGCAATCGCCTGTTGGCGGCGGCGGCGACGACCGATGCGCGGGCGGGGAACTGTTTGTCGGCACGAACAACGACTGTGTCATCAAGGGGTTGATTCTCGTGAACAACAACGGGGCGTCGCTGTTTCCGGGAAACAGCGAAAGCCGGTACGTGAAATTCGACGCCCCGGGTCGCGACGCGCGCGTACCCATCGTACCGCCGCAAGATGACCGCACCGCCGTGGACATCAGTGTCAAGGTGTTCGTCTCTGTCACTGTGAATGCACACAGCTATCATGTGTTCGAGGAAACGATTCACGTTCCATCCTTCTGGGGCTGGACCCCGCTAAACGTGTCTACGCTCGGTCTGGACGACGTTCCGATCGGGTCGGTCACGTTTGCGGTTCCCGCCCAACCCGCGCGAGTCGCGGAGTGGCTTGACCACACGTTTCGCACGAACTGCTCAAAATTCGTGGTGGACGACACAAGCGACGTGCGGTGCGCGTTCGCCATAGCGCGAGACGGAACCCGGGTAATTTTCGAGCTGGATGCCACACGGAACGTTGCGTCAATCCGCGCGGACACCATGGCGGACGCCGGGGTTTTCGTGGACGCCATGTAAGTATTTCCCACCCACCACGTTCCGCCTCCCTGATTACTGCACTGTGTGGAGTACAGGGCCTACCCTTTCCAATCCCGAATACACGCGGTCCGAAAGACTGACACTTTCGGCGTTAATCGTACAAGGTGCGTCGGGCTTGAGTTGATTTCACTAAAAACAGAAGTGGATTTCCCAATCGAGATGGAGGAGTTCGGGGAGGTGTTGCGAACCGTGGAAATGCGGGACCAGCGCCGAGCGACGCTCATCGCGGAAACCGCGGAGAGTTCGAACCAGGTCAAGGCGCTTATTATTCACGCCGAGGATTCCCGGATCCTGCGCGACCTCGCCGCGACGAGGACCGCGTACGGCGACCTTTTCGACATGAACAAAGAGCTGATGGTGGAACACGCGAAACGGTTCGAAAACCACGCGGATTTGGTAGGCGCGCTGACACAGGTGAACAAGATGATCCAGCGGGCCTCGAAGTGCAGGTTCGGCAAGCACGCCGCAGCCGCGGTGAAAGCGATGCGCAAAGCGGTGAAGGAGAAAAACACGCAAAAGCTTTTCCGCATCGTCCGGTTCGGAGGGGACGCGGAATAATAACGGGGTCCGGGTCTGGGTGTTTTTATTAGGAAAGGTCTTGAGCTATGAGAGTAGTGCGCGGTACGTGTGTGGTGACAAAACGTTTCGTTAAAAATGGACGTACGGCTCCTGCTACCCGTACCAGGCGGATTGCATCTCCACGTCTATTCGCAGTCCGAACTTTTGGCGAATTGTGTTTTGCGAGTTAGAATCGATGGCGTTACCGCGCAGACAAACGGAAAGCGCGACGGGTGATTCCGCGGGTGAGTGCTTCACGTTGGCACACGAAATCCGCCGCGCCGCGTCGTACAAACCAATCGCGTCGCAAAAACTCAAAGCGCCTTTGCGCGTGATTCCATTGCGCGAAAGATCGAGACGTCTCAGGGAAACGATTTCGCTGGCTTCTTCTGCTAAGTCTGCCGCGCCCGCGTCACCCACCGAATTGGCGCCTAAATCCAGCACCTGTAACTCTGAGGTAGTCTTGGTTTTCGCGAAGAAATCGGCGAGCCACCACGCGCCGGTCTCGCAGATTTCGTTGCCCGATAAATTCAACGAGCGCGTCGTGTCGTTCGTCACCAACCCAAGCGCAAACTCTTTCGCCCCGACACACCCAATCGCGTTGTTTCCTAAATTCAACTCAAACACGCCGTCATCCAGGGCGGAGGCTAACGCTCGCGCGCCCACCGCGCCCACGGCGTTGCACGCCAAGTCGAGCTCGTGAATAACCACGGGGCGGGCGCGATTTGAGCCCGACGCGTCATCCATCGCATCCCCATGACCCGCGTCTCGCACCGCTTGCCTGACCCACGCGATCGCTTCCGCCAGCGCGGCGGCGCCCAAATGGCCGACACCGTTAAACCCGAGTTTCAGGACTTGGAAGCTGTGCGCGATTTGCGGCGGTGTGTTTTCGGTGGCGCCGGGGACGCGCGTTTTGACCGAACTAACAAAAGTCGGTCCATCTCGGCTGAGATTTCGCGCGACTGAGATTTCGGCGCTCGCGCACATCGCATTCGCAATCGCAACAACCCCGGCGTCGCCGCACCCGTTGTGGCGTAGGGATAACTCGGTTAACGCGTGTCGCCTGAACGTGTTTGATTCTCGTGCAGAACCCCGTCTCGTGGCTTGTGCCACGAGAACCTCCGCGATCGCGACGACCCCGGCGGCGCCAATGAGATTCTGCGACACGTCAATTTTTTTCAGTTTTGGACATCCGCCCCTGACGAGCGCCTCCGCGAGCGCGCGCGCGCCTTCGCTCCCGATGTGGTTCCCAGATAAATCAAGGACCTCCAGTGCGCACCCGTCGTTTGTGTTGCCAATGTTTAACATCCCAACTCCAAACGGACCGTTTTCAGTCTCACTGGAGACTGAAAACAGCGCTTGTGCCAGCGCCCGCGACGCGGTCGCCCCCAGGTCGTTCCTGGAAACGTCCAGCGATCGCAACATTGGTACGGCTCCGCGAATGCCTCGCGCCAGGGAAACAGCACCGGCGTCCCCGATCCCCCGACCGCCTGTCTTTAGGCACAACGACGTGAGGTTACACAACGCGTTGAGTCGGTTCTCGACGACGCCGGAGGGGTTACCGAAACCTGGGTGTGATACCAAACAACTCGTACCGTCGTTGCCGTTCCCGAAGTGGAAATCGCGCATCGCGTTTGGGTCTGACGCTGACGTGTTCGCTCCCGACAAAACCCGCAGTGTCTGCTTATTCTTTTGTGTTATTTCCAGCGACCACGGCGACGACGCGCAATCCGCGCGCGGTAAACGCGTCAGCGAGACGGGGTGCTCCGAACGTTGTGAAAAGCTTTCGAGATCCAAACGCACGTGCGTAGAGGACGCGTTCTTCACTCTGAACTCGTTCGTTTTACTTTCTTTTCCGCGTCGGCGCCGTTGTGCGTGACCTCCACCCGACAATCGCGCCGACTCGTTTCGGTCCCCGTTCCCTCCCTTGGACACGTCCAGGCGTAAGCTCAAACCGTTCATCTTGTGAAACACCTGGTCCTCCATCAACCGCGATCGTTTCCCACCGCCAGCCACGGTGGTCAGCCCGAACGCGTCCGCCAGCTCGATGGCGTCCCTGCAGCGAGAAACGAACATAACGTAGGCGTGTAAGAGTAAACGGTCAGTGCGTTTCGGCGGTCAAGTGCTCGGCTGAAGGGTCCGAGGGTGGGTGGTCTACTCGGACTCGAAACTACTCGGACTCGAAAGAGAAAAGGTGATCAATCACATACATGTCATGGACGGGTGTCTCAGCGTCCCCCGCGGCCCAGCCCTCGCGAAGCACTGCCGTGCGCTTGGCGCCGCCGCGCGACTCGGTCATCGCCACCCAGGCGTGCGCGCGCGTCGCGCGCAGTGCGTGCTCGCGGTTCTGAGGGTGTCCCTTCGTCGTCCCCCTCGGGAGGCAGAAAGACGAGATTCTCGACAGACGGCGTCGCAATTCTTTTTACTCCGGTAGAGTCGGCATTTCAGATTAGGGCACGAGATGCGCTCGGGCTGCGTCCACATCGGTAGACGCGATGGAGCTGCGTCGTCGCGGCAACGACGTTAGGGCTGTGGACGAGACGCGCGGACCGGCTCACGATGATGGGCGTGCCGTTCGAATTCAAAACGGCGGTGGGTCTCCAAAGGCAAAGGGCCGACGCGGCGCGCACGACGGCGGGGCCGTGAAACTTCCTTCCGGTGGTGGGTTCCGGTCGAAATGGCGGTCGTTACGCACGCGCGCGTTGAGTGCGGTGTTCATGGTCGCGTTTCTGGTGGGATGTCTGCTCGGCGGCCACGTCCCCACGATCGTGTTGATTTTCGTGGTCCAGGGGCTGATGGTTCGCGAGTTGTTCGCCCTGGCGGTGGAGACGCGGAAGGAAAAAGATCTGCCGTGGTTCCGGGTGCAGCAGTGGTATTTCTACGGGTGCGCCGTTTTCTTCAGCTACGGCCGGTACCTGAACTCGCGGCTCGCCCGCCGGTTCTCCTTTGACGCGACGAACACCGGGACCTTCACCGCAATCGTGCTGAGCGCGTTACCAAGACACGCGCTGATTTCGTACCTCGGCTGGACGTTCGGGTGCGTGCTGTTCGTGCTGAGTTTGCGAAAAGGGTTGTACCTTTATCAGTTCGGACAGTTCGCGTGGACGCACATGATCATCGCCGCGGTTATCGTGCAGTCCTCGTGTCTTGTGGGCAACGTGTTGGAGGGTTTGATTTGGTTCGTGTTCCCGGTCGGGATCGTTTTTTTTAACGACATCGCGGCATATTTAGTAGGCACGACGTGCGGCAAAACGCCGCTGATTTTGATTTCGCCGAAAAAAACGTGGGAAGGGTTTTGGGGCGGGTGCTTCGTAACAATGGCAGTGGCGCCGTTCGCGGCGGGGTGGTTACAGAAGTTTCACTGGCTCACGTGTCCGTCGTCTGCGGCGCTGTCGTTCACGGGCGGGCCTGACTTAACACTCGGGGCGTTGCGGTTGTGCGACGCGGATGGCGTTTTTATCCCGAGGGCGGTGGATTTGAGTCTCGTCGCGTCGTCAATTGACGCGGCGTTCGGGTGGACGTTACCTTTCGGCGCCGTGGAGCGGGTGACCCTATTTGTGGCGAATTCGGTGGGAAGAAACGAGATTCTATTCAACATGAGCCCGTTTCAAAAGCATGCCATCGTGCTGGCGCTGTTCGCGTCCGTAATAGCGCCCTTCGGCGGGTTCTTCGCGAGCGGGTTCAAGCGGGCGTTTAAAATCAAAGACTTCAGCGACACCATCCCGGGGCACGGCGGCATCACGGACCGGATGGACTGCCAGATGGTCATGGCGGTTTTCTCGCACCTGTACATCACGAACTTCGTGCGAAACGCGGGCGGTTCTGGTCTTTCCCTAGGCCAACTGTTACTGCACATCCAGTCCGTGAGCAACGAAGAGCTACTCGCGCTGTACGGCGCCGTCGCGAGGTTGTTGGTCTCGCGGGGGCTGCCGATTCCGCGGTGAACGGAACATGTCCCGAAGTTTTGTTTGCGCGGTAGTTGGAAACGGGGTCGGAGATAAACGTTGTAACACAAATCGTTTGTTTCCGCGGTTTGTGCTTAATTATTGAACCTAACTACTGTCTCGGGTAAGGCGCCCCCGCTCCGCGTGCGCGACGCGTCCCGGCCCTCCGCGTCATGGCAAAAAAAAACAAAAGCGCGGGTTTAGAATTTCGAAGCCGCCTTGGCCGCCGCGATGGCGGCGAGTTCAGCTCGCCCCGCGTCGGTCTTGGCGAGCTGGTGGATGGTTTTTTCCGCCTTGGCGCCCCTCACCGCAACACCTGCGGTGGTCACGCCACCGTGCGCTTCGTGCATATCGGTCCAGTCGGACGCCACGAACGGGAGCTTGGAGTGCTTCGAATCCCAATGCATCTCCGCGGACTTGATGGACGGCGATTGCACCCCACACGCGGGACACTTGAACTTGGCGTGTCCAGCGGCTCCGCCTTTACGATCCGCAAGCCCAGCCTTGCCGCCGGCTTTGTTCTGAGTCGCCGCCGCGACCTTGCTCGCGATCTCCTTCGCGCTGTGCTTCGTAGGCTTGGCCTTGCCTCCCATCGTGCGTGTCAAGGAAAAGTGATGAGAGCTGCCAAGCTTCAAAGCGAGGTTTGCAAAAACGAAATGCGGCGTGCTTATGGCCAAACCGGTTTACCTTTCGTTTCTTCGCATACCCGATCAATCGGCTCGTATCAAGTTGGGTTCATCGCAGACGTCGACCGGCAGTTGCCGATGAAAGATTGACGGGTTGCTCATTTTATTTTTTTTGCTCATTCGACCATTGAAAACCGATCCCGCCACGCTCGCCTCGCCCTCTTAACTCCGCGCGTACAGCACACGTGGACTTTCACCATGGCTGAGGTTGCTGAAATCAAGCTGTTCGGCAAGTGGACGTACGAGGATGTCGAGGTACGTACACGTGCATGCGTCACGCGGTCTCGCACGTCGCGTGGCATATTTTGGCCGGCATTCTTTCTAGGGTTCACCTCTCATCGCGACACCATGGCACACCTCCGTGCTCTGCCAACCAGCCCCTGACCCACCCTCCCTTCTCTGTTCTCAGATCAACGACATCTCCCTCGAGGTTAGTAAACACACACGCGCGTTTGTCGTGCCCCGCCCGCGCGTCGCAGGCCCCGGAATGCGCGTAAGCCGACCGGACGATGGCGTCCGCGTGCGCGCTGCAGCGGCCCGCGAATTTCTTTTTTCCGAGCGACGCTATGGCCGGCGTCTCCGTCACACGCCGGACCCGAGACGACGCGATTGCTGGTGACTTTCGGGTAGGCCAACGGAGTGTGACGAGACACGGAATCGGGACCCGGGGGTCATAATCGCGGGGGCACCACGGGTTGCGCTGGCGGAAACCGTAATGGGGATGGATTGCGCTTTTTCTTAGGGTCGGGTTTTCCATCGATCGTTTTTTTTGTAGCGGGCCGCGCTCGGTCGGAACTCGTCTCCGTAAAGACCCACGACCTTTAGGGTTTTTCGTAAAGGCTATAGCTGGACGCGCACACCGTGACCAGCGGAAGCACGATCCGCACGCTATCGCGATGGCACGCCACGCGCTTTGGTGTTTTCGCGCGTATCGCAAAAACGACGCTCGTTTGCGCGCGCCGCCAATCACCCGCTCCGCGTACCGCCCCTCCCCTCGAACCGACACCCTGACCTTTCATCTCCCCCACCGACTCGTCTTCCTCGAACGCAGGATTACATCGGCGTCAAGGCGAAGCATGCGGTGTACGTCCCGCACACCGCCGGGCGGTACGCGGCGAAGCGCTTCCGGAAAGCGCAGTGCCCCATCGTGGAGCGCCTCGTGAACGCGCTCATGATGCACGGCCGTAACAACGGCAAGAAGCTCATGGCGGTCAGGATCGTGAAGCACACCATGGACATCATTCACTTGCTCTCCGACCAAAACCCGCTCCAGGTTATCGTGGATGCGATCATCAACTCTGGGCCCAGGGAAGACGCCACCCGCGTCGGCAGCGCCGGCGTCATTAGGCGCCAAGCCGTGGACATGTCCCCCCTGCGAAGGGTGAACCAGGCCATCTGGCTCATCACCACCGGCTCCAGAGAAGCCGCGTTCCGTAACGTCAAGACCATCGCCGAGTGCTTGGCGGACGAACTGATCAACGCCGCGAAGGGGTCGTCGAACTCGTACGCCATCAAGAAGAAGGACGAGCTCGAGCGCGTGGCGAAGGCAAACCGTTAATGCGGTAGTAACTGTGGGTGGCGGCGTGGCTGTGTGGATTGTCACACGGCAACCGCATGGTGTGTAATGCAACCAGCGTTTCACAACTTGTTTTTTCTTTCGAACATCTAGCTAACTAGTGCGGCTAGATCCTAAAGAGCGTTTCACAAACAGCGTTTCACAAACAGCGTTTCACAACGGAATCAATTCGACGCGACTCGTGTTCTCTCTTCTTCCCTTTCGGCCAACCAACTCGTCTTCTCCACCCGGTATCG